>CETZ01125683.1_pt1 | contig 21118 bp, 20 predicted proteins | sample 531441 | NCBI WGS metagenome assembly CETZ01 (sample SAMEA2623098, study PRJEB7988) | marine metagenome | isolation source: saline water (ENVO:00002010), including | reverse complement strand
AGTGGTCAATACCAAAACCCTGGATGAGCTGTGGACCGTAGTTTTTGGATTCCCTTTTGACCTGGACCGGCATTACGGAGACCTGCACGCTGAAAAACTAGGGAATATTGAAAAATCCAAACACAGCAAGCTCGATGATTTCATTTCCCAATTCAACAAATCCATTCCACGATTTTCCATGAATAACCTCATGGAAGACCAGTTTAAAATGCATAACTCTATTTACTACTGGGTTCAACTGGATAAATTCCCGGGTAATGCAAACTAAGGAACTCATAGTAAAAATCAGGAACATCTATTGCCACTACCCCAAAGAGGAAGCACCGGCTTTGGAGATACTGAGTTTAGACATTGAAAAAGGTAACATTTACTTCTTTATCGGAGAATCCGGAGTGGGGAAAAGTACAGCCCTTGAAGCTCTTGGCCTGATGAATAATATTATTAAGAACAACGGAGATTCTGAATTTAACTACTTCATTGATGGTCATACTTACGATGCCTTTCGATTATGGAAATCCTTTCGCAATGGGGTGGCCGGTTTTCGCAGAAAACACCTGAGCTTTATTTTCCAAAACACCAATATGTTGAATACGCTCAGTGCCTACCAGAATGCCTACATCGGTCGAGTACTGCAAGCCGATGATCTGAACACGGCTAAAAAATCGGCCACGGATATGCTCCGAAAAATTTTCATTAGAAAACAAGCCATCGGTAAAGAAAAAAAGGAGCTGGAAGCCACGGTAAACCGCATCACTAAAAATAAGATCTCGGCCAGTAGTCTTTCAGGCGGACAAAGGCAACGGCTTGCTTTTGTGCGGGCCATGATCATAGACTACGATATTCTCTTTGCGGACGAACCCACCGGTAACCTGGATCATGCCAATGCCGTAAACCTTATGACCCAACTGAAAGATCACATCAAAGCCAAAGAAGGTACGGCCATTATAGTTTCGCATGATCTTGCCCTGGCAAGGGAATACGGTGACCGGATTGTGGTATTGCAAAAAAGAGAAAAGGAGTGGAACGGAAAAATGCATAGCTACGGTTTCATTGATGAAAACAGTGTGTTTCATAAAACCGCATCAGGCTGGTTTAATGCAGCCACCAACAAAGAGCTGTCCTGAAATAATCTGTAAAACAAACCTTGTGAAAATACGGTCTCTCTTATCCACCTTTTTCTTTCCGGAGCTAATGGCTATGATCAAAAAGCCACAACTTATTATCCTGCTGGTAACGGTTATCGTAGCTTTTTGCTCCATAGGCCTCAATACCGGAAGTTCTGAGCTCTTATACAAGCGGATGAACAGTCCATTCATAAAATTCCTGGAACTCAATATCCCCAGCCATAATATCTCGGCAAAATTTCACAACAAAGTTGCAGAATTTTTGAACGACAGCACGGCCAAATCCCGTTTCGATTTTAAAACTCATGGACTGGTTTCTGAGGTTTTTGATGACTTTAAATCCCAGAGTGGTGAAGCAGTAAGAGCGCATATTCGCTTAATTGATACCTCCAGTTATCTATACGACTTTCTATTGCGGGAAAACGGAAGTGATTTATTACTTACGACCAAGGAAGTAGATCTTCAGGCCTCGCCCTGGTCTGTGGTGGTGACTTCAGGCTTCCTGAAAAAACTAGGATATGATGAATCGAGCTGGCCAGGATTTTTACAATACTGGCACAGTGATTCGCAATCGGTAAGCCTTCCGATTGCCGCAATTGTAAAGACCCTTCCCCGGGGTAACGATCTCTTTGCCCCTCCCCTTGCTTTTTATGCCATGCTGCGCAAATTTGAAAAAGATGTATTAGACCCGGATAATCCGCGCTTTCAAAGTTCCGCGATTATTTTTGCAGAGGGGGTGGATCAGGATAGTCTGAAAACTGTTTTAAACAAGTGCCCTCCTTGCAGGCAAGGTTCTTCCGGCCCTCCGGCCACACGTTATGACAATATTAAAAGCGGCTCATCTATCTACAAGACTTTTTCCGAGGAAAACGGTAAGAAAAAATGTCTGGAATCCCTGGAAAAATGCTTACGCGCCACCTATTTTCATGTGTTTAATGACTATCACCGTCTTCACCGCACCATGTCTGATGGGCTCTATTCAGCCACTTTCCTGGAAGTACATTTTAATGAACTGGACTCCATACAAGCCTTTGTCAACGCAATAAGTGCAGAATTTTTGCAAGATGGTTTTGAACTGGAAGCTGAATTGAGCGCACTGGAAAGCATGAAGAATTTTGGTCTTTTCAGTAAGCTCATGAGCCTTCTGTCTCAGGCTTTAACCCTGCTTTCCATTGTATTGATGATCTATGTTATATCCAACCTAATCGTGGTGCATATCGATCGTAATTCGGTGGCCTTAGGCACTCTGAAAGCCCTGGGGATGTCTAACTTGCTCATAGCGATATTATACTCCCTCATTGCCACGGCCATTATTATACCTCTTTTTGTTATTGGTTTCAGTATGGCCGAGTTATTGGGTATATACACTAACCGTCTTATACTGGAACGTTTTGGCAATTCTATGCATCAGGATGAAAGTATATTTCGCTTATCCCTCAGTATTGATCATGTGATTTGGTTTGTTGTAGTCCCCATCACAGGAGTCGCTGCTTACCTCTTTTTGAAAATACGTAGGATGAGTCCTGGCGACCTGGTTTATAGCAGGTAGGAGCTTTTTTATAAAGGAGGAAGTGACTTAAACCATTGAGGACAATACTTACGGTTATTGTCGCACTTTATTTTTTAAAGAGGGGAAATCCGTAATAATACCATCCACGCCTTTCCGGGCAAGATCTTCCATCTTCTCACGATCATTCACCGTCCAGGCATTGATCTTTTTACCGAGAGCATGAACCTTACGGATTAATCGACTGGAAATAAAGGAATGGTGAACAGAAAATTCCTTTATATAGGGCCGCTCTTCCAAATCATAAAACCAAGCCGTAACCATTAACTTATGTAGAGGTATGGAAGCATCTAACTCATGCACTTTCTGAAGAATCTCATCTTTAAAGGATTGTATAATGCACCAATCCGAGGCCTCATATTTTCGAATCAATTCCACTACACTGGCTTCAATACCCGGATAATAGTCCCCTCCTTCTTTAATTTCAATCAGTAAAACGGACCGGCCATTAACTTTTTGGATTGCTTGTTCCAGGCTAGGTATCTGCTGATTTTCCTTTAGTCCGAAAGCTGATAATTCTTCAAAAGAATACGTTTTAACCTCTCCGCTGCCAGCCGTAGTCCGATCAATTGTTTTATCGTGCATCAGCACCACTACTCTATCCCTGGTTTGATGTACATCTACCTCTATACGATCCGCTTTAAGACTCAATGCTATATTAATCCCTTCCAAGCTATTTTCAGGACTTATCCCCGCTGCTCCACGATGGCCGGTTATAATAAGTTCAGGACTTAACTGCCGCTGATCACTATCATTTATATGATTACTGGAGCACCTTCCCATAATTATTACGATACAGGCTGCTTGAAGTAGTAATTTCACTTTAAAATAATCTTTACCTGGTAAGCCCCTGAGTTATTCGCCTGATCCCGATCATTTACCTCAAACTCCAGAAAACCGCTGCTCTGAGCATAAAACTCCAGTTCTTCTCCGGCAAAACGCCAGGTATTATCCCCACTTATCCTGCACATTAATGCAGCATGATTCATGTCCTCAATGATATTGTAAAAACTAAGGTCCGCACCGCCTACACCCGACATTCTTCCGTTAGGTCCGGAATGACCCACCCAAGGCCCTACTTTAATACTACCGGTGGCTTTAATAAATATTACATCACCCGGGTTTACATGTATATCGGTTTTTGTAAGACTGTTGACCTGAAGGTTATGCACCTCACTGGTTTTGTCCATATACACATCAAAGGGCGCCAGGATATTTTTGGTTTCCTTTTTGTCCATGTACCGGCCCTCCGCATCTGAAAAGATCATTTCCAGGTATTGATTGGCACCCAGTAGGTCCTTTTTCAGGTAAATAATAAACGTTCCGTATTGATCGGTTTTAACCACCGGGATTTTATCGGCATAAGGAGCGGAGAGTATTTTTACGCTGATCCCTTCCAATAATTTTTGACTTTTGGAATCTTTTAGAGTACCTACTATGCCCATTTTTCCGGGTTGCCGGGTAATCTCCAGTAAAAGAGAATAATCTTCATTCAAGGTTTCGGACAACTTATGGAAACCAAATTCTTCATTAAAAACCATCAACGTAATTGTTTTGCCAGGCAAACAGTTGATACAACTGGATATATCGATCTCAAACTCACCGGTAGCATCGGTCTTGGCCTTACCACTTCCTAAAACAGATACCCAAATATCCGGTACTACCGATCCATAAGCACTTTTTACCGTCCCGCGCAATACTCTGGCTTCTGCCTCTGCCACGTACAATGCAGCAATACAAATCCAAAAAAGCTTAAAATACATGATCCTTTTATTACGTTTAGCTACACTTTTTTCCATTAAAAAACCTCCCACATTCATACTCACTTCCTTACTTCCAGGTCAATTGAGACCAATTGGATTCATTGCATTTATATTATTCATTTTTCAGATCTATTGGAATAGCTACCTCAGAGCTGGATAGCCCTCTCATGGGATTATCCGATCTAGCGGCCCCTCCTGCAGCAAATGCCTACCAAAGAGATTGGTTTTAGGGTTTTATTGCACTCCCTGAGGCAGGGTTTATTTAATAATTGCTCCATTTATTGAATAATACTCTTACGGTCACCGGCTTTACTCCAAATAAAATTTGATAAGGAAAGTGAAGTCCGCAGCTGTTATCCGGTTTTAAAGGTGAGCGATAGGTTGTAACCTGGTAAAGTTGAAATTTTCACATCAAATCTAAATAGCTGGTATTACACATTTATCCATAGATCTATGGATAAAAAATGGATTTTAATAAAGCCCATTTACTAGTTATAAATTAGTTGTATCCTAATTCAGTATTATCCACATTTTTATGGATTCAATAGCCACACTACTAATGTTTGCCTGAAAATAGAATTCACACATTTTTGAATCCTTATCAACTAAGTTTATTGCTTATGAGACAATTAGCTATCCTCTTATTAATTACAACAACTGTATGGAACGCCTCTTTAAAAGGTCAGGAGATTATTATTCCCCCCGCACTTGGTATTAGCCCGTTCTACAGTGGGGACAAGGACAACCTTAAGCTCTCTAAGGATTTATACGAAGCCGTGACCCGCAGATTAGTGCAGAGTAAACAGTTCCGGATAATCGATATTCCTAAAAGGGAAAATGCGGAGGCCGAAATAGAAACCATGAAACGCAGAGAATTTATCGAACAGGAGATTATCCATGCTGGTAATAGCACCCCTGCTGAATTCCTATTGATCGGTTTTATTCGCAATACGGAAGTCTTTTATATCGATAGCAATAATGCTCAGGTTCGGGTTGATTTTGAGGTAAAGTATATCGATGTAAAATCTGGAGAAACACTACACGCTCAGAGTTTTACCGGAAGTAGTTATTCCAACCTTGATGTTGGAGTAGATCTAGGGATAGATATTGGTAAAAAACTTTTGAATGATGGCCAAGACCTGATAAACAATATGGACAAAAGGCTGGAGGCTTCGGTAAGCGGTAAAATGATTGATGCCGTAGATAACTCTGCAGATGAAGTCTTCAAATGGGTACTGAACACCTCCCTCTCCAGTTTCTATTTTCTTAAAGTTGCCAATGAGGGAAACTCCAGAAAGGTGAAAAACATATTAATAGAAGGAGGCCGTAATGTAGGTCTGGAGAAAGGGCTGAAACTGAAAATGATCCTGGATCAGGAATTTACCGGTATCCGTGGCAATAGAATTCTCAATGAACAGCCGATAGCAACCCTTAAGATCATAGAAGTACGGGCAGAAACCTCGGTTTGCCGAGTAGTAAAGGAAGATAAGGATATTGATAAGTACCTGGAGGATGAAAACCTGCGTATCATTTTTGCTCTTAACTTGAACTGATATGTCTAGATTAGTATGGACCACCTGCCTTGTACTGGTTACTCTGGTTTTGCCGGCACAGGAAATTAACCGCTCCTACCTCACCGTAATGGTGCTACCCTATACCAGTAAAGACGAGGATGTACTCGCCAAATTTGAAAATGATGTGGCCTACCGTACCGCTATTGCAGAGATTAATAATGCCCTGTTACATAAAGGATATAGTAATACCCGCGATCTACGGGAAAACCAGGAACTTATTGAACGCGTAAGAGCAGCAACGGAGAAAGGTACACAGCGCGATCAACTCAAAAAACTTATAGAAGAAGTTCCGGCTGATATAGTTATTGAAGCGGAATTAATATGGACCGATCCTCCGGGCAGACCGCAAGACCGGGAAGTACAGATCCTTCTGAAAGCCAAGGACAAACACACTTCTTCTCTGTACGCCAGCAGTGCGCGTATCAGATCTTCTCCCCGGGCATATCGGGACTTGAGTGAGGCCGCAGAAACAGCACTTGTCCGTGATGGAAAAAAGGAGTTTGACGATTTCCTGACCTTAATGGAGCAATCTTTGAAAAGAGGGAGACAATTACCTTTTCGCTTTGACCTGGCCATAGCCAGCCCGGTAGATTACCAGTATTATATTGAAGGAAAGATGATCAAAGACTGGATCAAGCAAGCGCTGCAACAAAATGCTCTTAACGGCTTCTACCGAATTATCGGGGAGAGCTCCTCGTTCCTCCAGGGGTTTAGCCAGGAACCGATCATTGACAAAAACGGCTATTATGTACAACCCTGTGCCACCATTTGTAACGGAGTAATCCGGACTTTAAGAGAAAAGAAATTAGACATGACCTCAAATCTGGTGGGACAACAGGCCTTGTTTAAATTAAAGGGGATTCTGAAATAAATAGGTACCATTTAGCGGAAAAGAGTCCATCACAATTACACATTTAAGAGGTCAGTCTTCGCTGAAGTTACATGACAATTCGAGCGCTATTTTATTAGCCAATCCTTTTAAAATCTCCTTCTTATCTCTGTCACTTCCTTCTGCTGTGAAAGAGACCGGATCACAACTTGAAATACCTTTTAGGTTGAGCACCGTCAATTTTAAAGTTGCTATTAACGAAGGAGACCCCAAATCATTGATGCTTGAAAACCAGGTAAGCTCGCCTAAAATAATATGATCCAGTTTTTGTTCAGGGCTATATTTTTTGAGGAACCAAATATTATTGGAAGCAAGCTTCCTGAAAACGAATGGGTTTACAATCTCCGTGTTTAGTAAGCCCCAATAAGCATTATATCCTTCCTCTCTAAGTTTTTTATCCATAGCCCGCGCTAATTCAGTTTGTTGATTATGAACTGAATCCACAATCAGGATGGCGATATCCGCTTTTGAGGTAGCTTCAATATCCTGGGTAAAAAGAGCTTGTTCTATTAGTTCTTTTTCAAACTGTTGCCCTGTGTCTCGATTTTTGCTATCAATATCCCAGTATGGATATGTTTCACCTGCATCATACATATTGTCTCCCACATCTGCATTACTGCTTGTTCCGGCTCCTTCATTAACAACTTTTTTAAGCCCTTCTGGCGATTTAATATTTTGACTACCTGGATTCATTTTCTCTTGCAGGCTTTTATCCAGCATAGCGTCATCCAGACTTGAAGTCTCGTTAGAATCAGTATTTGTAATCGTATTATTCCGGTATATACCATTTTGCTTGTCTGCAGATTCATCAATATTTTCAACACTTTCCGCCTCATCCCCTACCAGTGGTTCGGAATTTCCATCCTTGCTATGGTACATATTCACGCCTCCAATACAAGCCACAATTAAAATAACCATGACCGCGATTGGCCAGAAAGCCTTTCTTGGCTTAAGGATCTGGCTTAGGATCTCCGTCAATTGCTCAGGATCATGATTCCATTGATAATACACAAAGCCTTCCGGGAAACCTATATCTGTCAATTTTGTCAAATCCTTTTTTACCACAAAAGCGTAGCGATCTTCCTGAATATGTCTTCTTTTTCTGATCGCCTCTAGTTCAATTTGGCAATATTCTTTTGTTAAATATTTTCCAGAGAGTATGATCAAGGCATACCGTGCCTCACTCTCATAGATTTTTGGCAGGATTTCATGCAGATCCTCGCCCATTAGCCTGCTCTTAAACCTGGGATAGTAAAAAGCCTTGATCTTCCGGAATCTTCTGGAGCGGAAAACGAAATCCAGCATTTTGGCGATATCATGCTCCTCTTCCGCAAAGGAAATGGCGATGTCGTACTTGTATTTCTTTTTATCAGCCATAAGTCTTGTTGAGAGTATTTCGGTTCAGGAGCGGGTTGAAGATGTATCGGAGAATTATTTGATGGTAAAAGTTTTGGATTTGCACTGCTCGATAAGGATCTGGCCTGTTCTTAGTGCAGATTGGCCTACAATACGCAATTGGTCTTTTCTATTTATCTGGTACTCTCCCGGTCCAACTCCTACGGCATAAATACACTGCGTTTCACCGGGCTGTAATGTAAGGGTGTAAATTTCGTAGTAGATACTTATGTTTTTGCCATCCTTATCAGTAGCCTGTCGCGGGCGCCCTCTACCGTATGGATTGAAGTTTTCAATAAACCTCAACTCCAAGGCCTCTCCTGTAGAATTATAAAAGCAGATATCCCCAAACTTATACTCCTTACACCCATCCGCTACCTTTTCAGGGTTATTGTATTGTTCATTGGAACTCAGCGGCCCGTTAAACCCACGGTTGCTATTGTTCTCGGATTTACCGTAATTCAAACCCAGGTACTGCTTCAAATTATCGTCAAACTCCAGGTTTTGCATAGTAGCCCCTATCTGAAGAGCGGTTTTGGCGTCCAATAATTTTATGCGTACTCGCACCACGTCTCCAATATGGCTATATGTCCCAACCACAAAGCCTTCCAGGCCCTTTAATTTACCCAGTTCCGTTATAGTTTCCCGTTCCACCAGGCCTTGCACCGTACCCAGTTTGTTTTCTTCGATAAGTGCCTCAATATAATCCCGGTTGTACAGCGAGTAACCGTAATCCGGCTTGGTGAGATGAACACTGAAATCCTCGGCCAATAACTGCCCCAGCCGACCTTCTTCCCCAGCATCCGTGAAAAATCCGAGTACCCCGATGTTCTTCAGGCCAGAAGCTTTGATCTGTTGAGCCATTTCATCGGCCAGTTCCTTGATCCGCACATCATAATCTGATTGGCCTTTAATGGTAGTGCCGGCCATAGCCAACCCCACCACCAGCAACAGGGTTTTAAAATACATAGTGTAGTTCTTTAGCGATGTTTTTAGTGAGGTCGGTAAGAGCTTCCGTTTCCACCGCTTCTTTTTGGAAATGAATGCCGGAGCCCGTGAATGATTTACTCGTAGAATGGGATTTATCCCTCAGGTCGATAACTGACAATTGCAGGTACAAATTCAGTGTATAGGCATCATGGATATTTTTATGCAAGTCCTTTTTTAAACGGCCTACCATAATATAGTCCAATACCTTCTCCGGCTGAAACGCGGATAACAAGCGGGTATTTAGTGACAGTAATTCTTGCCAACCATCATCATTGACGGCCTCGGATGCAAGAAGTCCGGTGTAGATCTTCCGATCTTCTGCTTGTAACAATTCCGAAATATCCGAAGCCAGAAGGTTTTGTGGAGTAAGGTACTGATCATCCAGTATAAGAATGGCAATGTCTTTTTGATTGCTTTGTCGCAAGTTCTTGTCGGTAAACAGGCTCGAATCAAACAAAGGATCTTTAGTTACCTGATCATAATGGTATTCTTCTTGGTCTTTCTTTACTTCGTCTTCCACTTCCTGTCCCGAAGTGGTTTCTTTAATATCCTCATTTGAGGAAGGAAAAGGACGGTTAGTTATTGAATCTGTTTCAACCTCACCAGAATCAGGAGAGGTTGTAGTGTCTTGAATAAGCCAATCTCCTATATCAGCATAAAAGTCCACCCTGTATAAAACAAATAATAGTAGAGTCAGAATACTGAAAATGATCGTTTTATTAATTGAAATCCCCCATCTCTTGTCTTTCGGTATCTCTTCAGGTATTTCCTCGCCATTCTGTATCTTAAGAAAAATGTTGGCCAAAAATTCCGGATTATGATCCCACCATATTACCGGAAAATCATCAGCCAGACCGATGTCCTTAGGTGAAGTACCTGCCTTGGCCAATACAAATAGGTAACGACCTTCCTCAGTAGCAAGTCTTTTTTTTATTGCTTTCAGTTCAATCTGGCGATAACCATCATTTTTACTGTAGGTCTTGGTAAGTATAATTATGGCATACTGAGATTCATTATTATAAATAGCATGCAACCTTTGATTAAGGCTTTTATAACCGGCCACTTCATGAGGTTGGTCGGGATAGTAGTAAAAATGAAGCTCTTTAAGCTTTTCCAACTTGAAAGCCGTTCGTACAGCAATTGCAATATCCCGATCTTCCTCCGCAAAGGATATAGCGATATCGTATTTATATTTCTGCTTGGTGATCATTAGTATTTGCTACCAGCAAATATTGCACGCAGTAAGGGAGTCCTTCTCCTTACTTCTATGGATTTATGAATTAGTCAATTATCAGGATGCGAATGCGTTATAATTGGGTACCTGCACCCACCTCCACTCTCCTAGTTTTGACTTTCATGATACCAACCGGATACTCTTTACATATCGGACTCAACAAAGTGGATAACCTGAGTTATCAAAAACAGGTAAAACTTTTAAACTCCTGCCATAATGATGCGGTCAGCTATTTAAAGATAGCTTCTGATCAGGGGTTCTATCACTCTAAAATGCTGCTGGATGACCGTGCCTCTTCCTCCAACTTTTATGCGGAGGTAAAACAGATCAGCCGTCAAATACAGCCGGGGGACCTCTTCTTGCTTACCTTTTCCGGTCATGGTAGCAAAAGACCTTCAGCCACCGAGCCGGATGGGCAGGATGAAACCTGGTGTTTTTACGATGATCAGGTACTGGACGACCAATTGTTCCAATTGTGGCATAATTTCAAGTCGGGCGTGCGCATACTGGTTATTTCGGATAGCTGCCACAGCGGTACTATACTGCGGGATATTTTTAACCACGACCCCTTTGCTGCCAAAGTCTCCTCACCTTCATATGGATCATCTTCCCGTGGCCTGGAAACCGATCCCTTTACTTCTTCAGTAAAGGCCCATGTGAAATTACTGGCAGCGGCCAAAGAAAATCGCTACGCCCAGAATTCCGGAAGGCATGGCACTTTTACCAAAGCACTTTTAAAAGCATGGAACCACGGAAATTTTGAGGGAGATTATACCGCTTTTTTTAAAGCTATCCGTCTGGAAATGCCTCGTCATAATTCACCGGCTTGCATGGATATAGGAATCATCAACAATGACTTTAACCTTCAGAAACCTTTTCAAATCAATTAATAATTAAAAACTAAACTATGGAATTGTACCAATCTAATGCCGTACTCGTAAAAGAAAAGATTTCCGATGACCCGGAGGAGTGGAAATATATGATCTACTCCGTCACCATGACCGATCATAGCCAGTATATCGCAGAGGAATATGACCAAACGGTGTATACCCTGAATGATGACGGCCACTATGACGTAACCCTGGAAATAAGCCAGGATACCTCCATTCCTATAGATATGGAGTATCTGAAACCAGTAGTACACATAGCTGAACTGGATGGGATACAGCTCTCCGAAACCAATCCCACCATTGAACTCAGTGTAAAGAAAAACGGGCAGTTAATGGGCAAGAAAAGAAAACTACATAAATCCGTAGCCGATGAAAACGCCAGACCTGTTTAACATTCTTTTTGCCATAATGTAGGTCTGCCTAAAGCCTGGATTGGATCCAATCCAGGCTTTTAATTTTTTACATTTACCAGCACTCTACTCATATATAAAACAATGTTTTTCTATAGTTCTTTTTTTAAAACCCTATGCCTTGGCTTTTTGCTGGTATTAATCATCGTATTAAATACAGTCCTTTACGCACAAAACCCTAAGGAGGGGCAGGATATGAAAAGACTGAATGATTCGGCCTGGCATTATCTGGATATAGATCTTGATTCAGCCCAATATTTTGCCAAAAAGGGCCTTCTAAGCAACATTCCCAAAACACCCTACCAAATTTCAATAGCTCACAACGCATTGGGCACCTATTTCCAGCGAACCAGCAAATACGACTCCGCAACCTATCATTTTAGCAAAAGTTTAGAGATACGTAAAAGGTTAGCTGACACTATTCCCCTCATCAATGTATATCTTAACCTGGGAAGTTTATATTATGATCAGGGCAATCCTATACAAGCTATTGATACCCTGGAAAAAGCTGTGATCTTGCTTAACACTCAACCTTATCAAGGTGACTCTCTGACAATAAAATCATCAGTCCTTAATATGCTGGGGGTGATCTACATGGAGACAGGGCGGCTTTCAGAAGCTTTTGAAGCACTCTCCAAATCCTATCAACTCCGCACTCATAACGGCAGCGATCTGGACCTGGCAAAATCTGCTCTCAATTTTGGTCATCTTCATGAATTGATCCATGATTATAAAACAGCGCGGAAGTTATACCAATTCGCTCTCCACACTTATAATGACTATGGTTATACTTTTAAGGCAGCTAAATGTTATAAAAGCCTGGCCGACATTTATATGGCTGAAGCTAATTACAGCCAGGCTCGTCAGTATTATAACCGGGCTAAAAATATCTTTCTACAGGAAGATGATAAACAAGAAGTAGCCGGAACCTATTCCAGTTTAGGCTATCTGGAAGAAGCCACTGGCAATTTTGAAGAAGCCTTTCAGGATCAGCAAACGGCTCTTTCTATTTACAGCAAGATTGACGACCGTGATGGAATGACTGAATCTTATAACCACCTGGGGCAACTGGCTATAAAGCAAAATGACCTTACCCAAGCCATTGAATATCTTACCAAAGCGGAGGGTTTGGCTCAACAACTCTCCTCAGCCTATTTATTAACCAATGTATATGATGGGCTTGCCAAGGCTTACGGTCAGCAGCAAAATTACCGGCAAGCCTTTGCCTATAAGATGAAAAGTGAAAAAGTGTATAAAAAACATGCGCTTGACCTCCAACAACTGGTAAACGAAAGATACCAGAGGGAACTAGCTGAACAGAAACAGCAAATACTAAGTGAAAAGCTGAATAAAGAAAAGGCTATAACCCGCAGTCAGACTCTGCAGCTTTACATCCTGTATCTGGTGGGCGGGGCTATGCTTCTATTATTTTTTATCTCGTGGGTAAATTTCAAGCAAAAAGCAAGACTTCAAAAGGCTAAAGAAAAAGAGCAACAGCGCCAGCAGGAGATCAATCAATTGATGCAGGACCAGAAGGTACATAAAATGGATGCTTTAATTGAAGGACAACAGAGCGAGCGTATACGGATAGCCCAGGATATTCACGACCGACTGGGCTCTCTGCTTTCCGTTCTTAAGATCCACTTCGGAGAAGTTACCCAACAGTTTAAATCCATACAACAAAAAACAGAGAGTAAAGTAAGTGAAGTAAACACTTTGATTGACCAGGCCGCCCAGGCCATCCGCGAAATATCCCAGAATTTACGTTCGGGCGTACTGGATGAAATGGGCCTGATACCCGCTATTGAGGATATTTGCCAACGAGCGCAGGACACCGGTAAAATTGAAGTGGAAGTGCACACCGAAAGTGTGAAGGGACAATTAAACCCCAATCTGGAGTGGACCATTTACCGCAATACCGAAGAAGCACTCAATAATATTCTCAAACACGCCCAGGCCAATAAAGTGATCGTACAGATCTTTCAAGGTAAAGATCATATTTCAGTAACCATTGAAGATAATGGAGTAGGCTTTGACCCTAAACAGCTAAAAGAAAGTGAAAATCGCCAAAGCCTGGGTTTAAAGGGCATGAAAGCCCGTACCCGAAAGTATAACGGTTCTTTTGAGATTGACAGCAAGAAAAACCGCGGTACCATCATTATGATGGATTTCAAATTACAACCCACTGAAAACTATGGGGATGAAAATAAACAGTAGTGAGGAAAACCTAGTCAACATACCCATTTACCTTTATGATCAAATTAAAGTAAAATGACAATCCAAACTAACCCTATCCGTGTCATTCTTGTAGATGACCATAAAATATTACTTGATGGTATCGCCAACCTGATAGAAAAAAATCCGGGCATAAAGCTCCTCGCCTGTTTTGACAACCAGGATGAAGCCCTTAAAACCATCCGTGATAAAAACCAGGAGATAGACGTGGCGGTGCTGGATATCAGCATGAATAAAGAACCACTGGCCGGGCTGCGGTTGTGCCAGGAAATACGCGAAAACTTTCCACATATCCGGGTTTTGATCATGACCATGCACGATCAGTCCAAATACATTACCCCTTTGGTAAAAGCCGGAGCCAATGGTTATATCCTAAAGGAAAAAGGCCAGGATGAGCTTTTGGAAGCTATTCAAACCCTGGCCAAGGGTGAGGAGTACTACGGCAAGGCCATTGTTAAAACCGTGATGGACACTATCGCCAACCGGGTGGAAGCCGACCACGGAGTGGTAAAACTCACCAGCCGCGAAGTGGATGTACTGAAACTACTTGGCAAAGGGCACTCCTCCAGGGAAGTAGCCGAAAAACTGTTCATTGAAAAGTCAACGGTAGAAACGCATAAGAACCACATTCGTGAGAAGCTGGACCTCAAGAACGTAAAGGAGATCATCATTTTTGCCCGTGAAAATGGCTATGTGGATGATATAGAATAATCCACACTTTTAAGGATCCATTTTCCACACAACTACCCTACCTCTTTCTTTTGTTTCGCGTGATTTTTGAGAAAAAGAAATCACCTTATGAAAAGAGCTTTACTGTTTGGTATTGACAACTACCCTTTTGCACCCCTTAGAGGTTGTGTGGCCGATGCACTTAAAATGCAAGAAGTTCTATCAGTGAATGATATTCCTCCCACCGGAAACTTTCAATGTGAAGTTTTCACTTCAGATCAGGAAGAGATCACCACCGAGCTGATGTACGAAAAAATACAACAGTATCTGGATGACGATACCGGAGCCATTCGCACCGCACTCTTATATTTTGCCGGCCATGGTTATGTGGATGGACTGGATGGCTACCTGGTCAGCCAGAATGCCTCAAAATATGCACAGGGGGTTGAAATGAGCGACCTGCTACACATTTGCTCGCAATCCCGCATTCCGGAAATTATTATTGTGCTGGATTGTTGTTACTCCGGGGAATTTGGCAGCATAATCGGCAATAAAAGATTGTCGCAGCTTCCATCCGGGGTATCCATTTTAACATCCAGCGGTGCCGAACAGCGTTCGCTTGAAGAAAATGGAGCCGGACTTTTTACTTCCCTGCTGTATGATGCCTTGAAAGGTGAGGCAGCCGATATTCTGGGTAACATCGATGTAGCTGCTGTATACAACTACGTAGACAATATGCTGGGTGCTTTTGAGCAAAGGCCTATTTTCAAAACCAATGTCTCACGTATGACGCGCCTACGCAAGACTACGCCCCGCATTACCATTGAAGAACTATCCAGGATTACGGAGTTCTTTACCAGTCCCACGGAACCTCACCAGCTTGATCCATCCTATGAAGACACGGAACCATGCTCCACCGAGGAAAATGTGCAAATTTTCAAGTTGCTTCAGAAAATGACCAGCGTGGGACTTGTGCATCCCGTAGAAGAAAAGTTCATGTACTATGCAGCCATTAACAGCAAAACCTGTGTCTTAACACCCACCGGAAAATCCTACTGGAAGCTCATTGATAAAGGACATTTACGTTACCAGGAATAGTATGAGCCACAAACTCCTGGAACAATACAAGCTTTACGTGGAAATGGCCGACCGGGTAAGCCAGCGCAGGCAGACCGCCAACCGCTTTTACATTTCCCTGCTTTCGGGTTTAGGTGGACTGTACTTACTCCTGAAAGAAATCCTGAACACACAGCCCAACATCATCATCTGGGCCATCCTCATCATTATCATTTCCCTGCTGTGGTGGCTCACTATCAACTCGTACCGCCAGCTCAACAGCGGTAAATTCAAAGTGATCCACGAAATGGAGCAGCAACTCCCCTTTGCCTGCTATGACCGGGAGTGGGATTACCTGGGCCGGGGCAAAAATGGCAAACTATACCGGCAGTTGAGTAAGGTGGAGGGGTACGTGCCATTGGTCATTATAGTGCTTTCAGCGATGTTAATAACTACAAGCCTGCTGCTATAACCACATTCTTAACTACAATCTTTAAAAAACCAATTCATCATGAATCCAAAAAACATTGCCTACATCCTGATCTCGTACGGTATCCTGAGTTTTATCTTCACCGTTAATGAAAACGGTATTCCTTTAATTCTAGGATCACTATTCTTATTGGGCCTTGGCTTATATCTTCTATATCAGACAGAGCCTAAGTTTAAAGCTATTCTTCATTCCAAAAAACTTACTTCTTTACAGGGCTCCCTGGGGGTGCAAGATAACAGAGATCTCTTTTCCCAGCTTCCTCTTATCCCCTTAATAGCCAGCTTCCTCCTGCTCGTTTCCTTATTTCTGCCCTGGATGGCTGCTAAAGCTTCCATCATGGGCAAAACACAAAAATCACCTGCCATTGGGCTATTTGATTATGACGACAGTATAGTGCCAACGCTATTGATTGTGATTGCCCTGGCCGCTGCTTTTCTGGCCTTTAAAAAGGTGAAGTTTGCCTTTACCGTAGGTCTTCTTGTCTTGCTAATTGGCATAGCCTACCTGGCCGGGTGGCTGGGACGAGGAGCAGGTGGAACTGGTAATTACGGAGCTTTTGGAGTAGATGTAGAGCTTAGCCTGGCACCACAGGCGGGACTTTACCTGCTGATTATAGCTTCACTGGTTTACAGTGCTACAACTTTTAAGTTTTTGAGGAGCACTTTCGGAAACTCATAAAAATTCATTGATCAAAGGATTAAATATCCATAATACTATCGATCAAAAAACATTCCTTCCATTGGAAATTTGAACTAATCATTTTAATTAAATCCAAACCGATATGAAAAAGTACATTTATTCCTTGACTATCCTTACTCTAACCTTATTTACAGTTAAAGCTCAGTTTAACAATCCAGGAGGAGGTACCAAACTGGCTTTAAGTGGGGGTATCGGTTTTTGGACCCCTGGCACTTCTTATTTTATTCATGCAGATTTCCCCATTGGTACCACCGACTTAATCACCGTAGGTGGCCGGGTTACTTATTTACCCATTGATTTCACCTATTTCACAATATCCGCATTTGAGTTAGGGGCCGTGGCCGATTTACACTGGAATGAGCTGTTGGGCATTTCCGAACCCTGGGATTTGTATTCAGGTATTTCGGCAAATTATTATCTCTTAAGCGCAAGTGATGGAGATGAGATCATAACCGCGGGTGACGAAAAACTGCGTTTTTGCCTTAGGAGCGGTGTGCGTTACTTTTTCAGTGATCAGTTCGGTACATTACTGGAATTTGCCTTACTCGGAGAATATATAGCAGTGGCGAAGATCGGAATAACCTACGTCCTCCCCTAACAAAAGAGCTTGGTACTTCACACATAACTCTTGGATAGTATAAAATACCGGTAAGGATTTCCTTAGCTACCTCTTACAGGCAGACAAAATCCCCATATTCAGGGATAAAAAAGATACTAATCAATCATAAATTTGTTATAAATATTTTGTTAAAAAACATCATGAAACGATTAAATATTACCCTCAGACTTTTATTGGCATTTTCCCTTTGCGTCATTGTCCTTCAATGCAAAAAGAAAGAAAACAACACCGGAGATACGCAAGCGCAGTTTACGGTTATGACCAATGCCAGCGACCCTCAACTACTTTCAGCAATCACTCCTGAAGGCGATATAATTGACCTGTATGGCGAACGTGATGAGAACGGCATTCCCCTTAATATTAACCAGGTTATTATAAAAAGTAATACCAACGGGGAGCAAACCTTCCTGCTGGACGACTTATTAAGACCGACTGACATTTTCGCCAATAACGGAGTTAGATTTCATTTAAACTGGCTTTCCAGTTATGAATTTGCACTTACTGCTTATAGTAATGACGGAGAAACCCAGATAAATACCTTGGTAGATCTGCAACAATCACCAGGGAAAAAATCTACGCCAACATCCCTGAAGAAACGTACTGGAAAGCTAAAACTGGAATTCAAAACCCAACCCTCTACAGTCAATAAAACCTTTACCACAGGAAAATGCAATTTATACGTAACGCAATGTGATATAGCGTCTGATGCCCACGCCTGGATTAATGTAAGGGCAGACCTGGGTAATTTTAACCGTAACATTCCGGCTAAGAAAATAAACACGGGCCACTACCAGGCTGGCATACCCAACAATATTGCCGGCTCTGTTAATCCATCTGAAATATGTGGTAAAATAGCCTCTATGGCCGACCTGCTATGTGATATTACCCAGATGGGCTCCGGAGGAATCGCTATGGCCACAGCCATGTGTGTACGACTTTCAGGAGCAGCAGGTACTGTAAGTGTCGGAACCGCAGCGGCCCCGGTAATGGCTGCCTGTGAAGCACTGGCAGTAGGACTTGCTCTCTATTGTAACACCCTGGGTAGTTCTGCCACTCCCGGATCCCCCAGCCTGGCCTCCCAACTCTGCAATGCCAACCTTCTCAATAAAGACTTTACAGAAGACATAGAACTGAGAGGTGTAATAGCCGGACTTCCCAATAACCTGTACAGCACGATATATACCGTAGATCCGGATGGTCCGTATCCAGATATTCACATGAATATGGGATCAACACCTCGTATCAGCGGGTTTGTTTTGGAACCATCAGCACCCGTAGCAGGGCAGAGTTACCAGGCTTTATCGGAAGCTTTTTGCCTTCCCCTGGCTTCAAAGGTTACTATATCCATAAGTGGTACAGACGGGTATGATGACTCCGTTACCTATTTTGTTTCGCAACCGGAAAAATTTGGAAAGTTTGTATTGACCGTACCCGGGGCAGAATCAGGAATTGAAGACCTATGTACCCTTGAAATAGAGTTGCCTGACGGAAAGAGTTTGAAAAGATCCGCTTCCCTGGTTTTTAATTAAAAGAGAAACAAACACCAGGTTTTTCCATCTGTAATAAAAGGGTTCTGATCAAAATGAAAGCTTAGAGAGCCCGGGTAGCTCCGAACTTGCTTCGGAGATCACCCGTCCGAACTTAGACTTTAGGAAGAACACTGTTCTTTTTAGGCTGTAAGCCTTGATCTTTTCGCCCTTTTGGATCAAGCCAAAAGGGCTAATCAAAAATTTCAGTTAAAGAAATATAAAGTAATTAACCAAAAAAATGAAATAAGAATATTCCTATTTTCAGCCATCTTGTAACCTGAGCATGCACGAAGCCCAAACCATAGACCTTCAGCTTACTGAAGCGGGTTGGGATAATACTATAAGCGCATACCGAGCCTCCTTACGATATAACCCTTCCAACCGCTCTTCCTACTTATAACCGAGTGTTTCAGTAAAGGCTTCCGCATAGTAATAAGTGCTGATATTCTTCAGCTTAAAGGCACATTGCAGGGCCACCGCAATGTTGCGGTCTTCTTCCGCAAAGGATATAGCTATATCGTAAGGGTAAGTGCTCATTTTAGAAAAGATTATGAGCAAATATGAAGGGGAAATATATGATCTCTATCCTTCAAAAAATCTATAAATTAATCCATACAAATAAGGATATATTTCTATTTTTAGATGTTTTCAACAAAATGATCTGTTCATTTAAGCAGAACTTTTTATTTTTAAAAAGTTCAACCAAACCATTCGTTCATGGAAACTTCAAATGAGGATAAAAATCCCGGGGAAGATCGCAGTCAGATTGCCAAATATGTATTGATCGGTTCCACGGGATTACTGGCCCTGTATAGTTTGTCTTTTTTGTTTATAAAGCCTACAGGTGATACGGCCGAAAAAATCTTCACCACCATGATTCCCGTTGTCAGCACCTGGGTGGGCACGGTATTGGCCTTTTACTTTTCCGGTGAAAACTTTAAAAAGGCCAACGAGTCCGTAAGCAAACTAATCGGTCAGGTGGTGGATGAAAAACTGAAAAATATCAAGGTTGAAGAAGTAATGATCCCCTTTTCCAGTATGGTAAAGGTAACTCTGACACAGGCGGATCCTAAGGGATCAACCCTTAATCTTGAAAAAAACATGCTGTCTTTATTGGATGAGCGTATCACGCGTATACCCGTACTGGACCATAACAATATTGGAAAATACATTTTTCATGAAAGTGCCTTATACCGGTTTTTTCACAGTTCAGAAGGTAATACCCCTGATAAAAACAACCTTACCCTGGCCGATATATTGAACAATCAGCAATTGAGCGACTTTGCCTCCAAAACCATTGCCTACGTAAACAAAAATGCTACCCTGGCCGATGCCAAAAAAGCTATGGAGGCTATACCCAAGTGTCAGGATGTGTTTATAACAGAAACCGGCTCTGCTAAGGAGGCAGTACTGGGCTGGATAACCAACGTGATTATCTCCAGGCACGCCAGAGCTTAATTAAAAGCCCATTCGTTAACACCTGGCTTGATCAATTGACTGGCTTCATTGGAGAATGGCGGTTTAACACTCACCCCCTATCCCTAAGCTTTAAAACAGGATAACTGTTCCGCTCAAATTTTTCGATCTTCTCCTCCTCTATAAGCTGGTCGATAAGTGCGATAACCGTATTTTTACTGAAGTGCTCAAAATATCCGAAAAGCTCTCCATGTATATGCTTTTCCTGAACATCATCCCCATTTTTACCGCACAGATATTTGCTTAGCCAGTTTCGGCCAGGTGTAAATGGGATCTCTTCCAGGGCATCCAAAACAACTTGCTTTTCCTTCTCAGTGAATTTTAATTTAAAACCACAGGAGGGGCAAAACGTATAACTTTCATTGATCTGAGTGTCACATTCGGGGCAGGTTTTTAGTTCCTCTAAAATAGCTCCAAGAGGTGGATCACCCGGATTAAAAAGATGTTTGGGTATCTCTTCCAAGAACTGCGATTCATTGCCCTTAACGGTCATCAGATATAAAGTATCC
>CETZ01044515.1_pt1 | contig 21205 bp, 19 predicted proteins | sample 531441 | NCBI WGS metagenome assembly CETZ01 (sample SAMEA2623098, study PRJEB7988) | marine metagenome | isolation source: saline water (ENVO:00002010), including | reverse complement strand
ATTACGGATATTCAATACACGATATTCAAACAACGTATCGAGGTTTTCCGCCTTGTGACTGATAGGCTTGTCGATTTCGATCGGTGGTTCATCAGTAACCGGAACGTCAATCTCAACCTTAACGTCATGCAACTCTGCACCACCTGGTGCACGTTCGTCGGAAACGATAGTACCTGTGAATTTCACGACGGTACCAATCTGCATGCCACGGAGTTTCTCTAACTCATCTTTGTCCTCGATCAGGCTCTGCGCCAGACCACTGCGATCGCGAACGGTCAAAAAGTTCAGCCCACCAAGCAAGCGTTTTTTGTGCAGCCAACCATGAATAGTTACGGTTTCACCAATTTTGTTCGATAAATCTCTAATAAGCGTTCGTGTCATATCTGGGATATTTTACCATTTTCTCTGTTACGACGCTAGTACACCTCACTCACGAAAAGTACGTAAGCAATCTTTTGCTTCCTCTAATGTTTGCCTCTGCCTACTGTCTAGTCCTTTGCCGGCGCGGTTAATGTAAAATGTCAGCATTGACATTGCCGACCGATAAGCTGATGTCTTCCGCCGATCACTTGCCTCTGCAGAATTCAAGAGAGACCTCGCAATGCGTTGTGGGTCATTCCAGGTAAAAACACCCTCCTCCAAATCAAGTGCATCGCTCGACTCCGTCACATGTTGAGACCACTTCTGTTGCATCATGACGACTCGTTGTGACGGGCTGCCTGAGCCTTTTTGATATTCTCAGATCGAGCCTGTTGCTGTGCCTTGGTGGGTTTTTCTTTTTCGGGTACATTCCTTCGATCCTTTGCCTGAAATACATCACCCTTTTCATGCTCGATCGGACCACGAAGTGACTCAAAAAGCCCTTTTGCGTCATCACTATCAGGAACAAGTGCCCCACTCCGCGAAACATGCGCATCATCCTTGCTGACTAGCCACGCCTGCGTTCCCCAAGATCCACTACTGCGTCGCCCCGCGACACGCTGCAAACCACCTGGTTTTCCGACATCTTGATTACGAAACGAGGTAAACTCCTCCTTTGATCGTAGAACGATGCGATAGTAATCACCCGTTCCCTTTGCTCCGGGCTTTGCACGACTTCGACCCTCTGGCTGCGCAAGTGAATGCTGCCGCGAACTCATGCTTTGCCACTTTTCCTGCGCCTTTTTGATATTTTGCTTTGCTGCTTGACGCTGTTTGGTTGTTACCATATGTAACCTCCTTATCCCGTTTCTTTGCAGATTATTACCGTTGCGCTACTGAGCGATCGCCATCATGCAATGCATCATAGTCAATAGGCGAGCTGTTAGAGCATCATTGTTGTATCATTGGCACAATCGCCCAAGAGTGTAGCTTGACGTTTGATAGGGTATTCACTTATACACCTCCTTCCGTTTAGCTTTTCTATATTCTATTATAAACCCATATTCACAAATTACATTTGCAACCCCTGTTATAAATGCCTTGACAGTATAGCTGTTCGTGAAGAGAAATCACTTACCCAACAGCGATCGCATAATATCGGTGAGTGTTACCAGGCCAGTTGTATTGCCTTCTTCGTCGACCACAATCATCAGATGCTGGTGGCTTTTTTGCAAAAGAGACAATGCCTGAGGCAATGGCTCATCCTCCTCTATCCTCAGGACCTGTGGCGCCATGACTTTTTCGGCAGTGTGAGATTTTTTGGCGTTATGTATATCCAGGAGGTCTGTAATATTGAGTACCCCGATAACATTGTCAACGTTCGCCTGCATGACAGGAAACCGGCTATAGCCACTTCGGTGCAGATCATCGAGGACCAACGGCCCGACAAGCTCGTTGTGTTTAATTGCCACAATATCACGGCGTTTTGTCATTACCTCTTTTACCTGCACCTGGTGCCAAGATAGCCCATGCCGAACAATATTCTGTTGGTCTGGCGATAAGATATGCCCGGCACCTTCAACCAAATGCAGTAATTGTTCGACCGATTCCAGGTGTTGATCACGCGGGGTACTGTGATCTCTGCCGAGCAATCGCCCAACAAGCGGAAACTTTTCGACAAACTGCAACAGTTTTTCCTCGTACGGTTCGTACGCCTTTGTCATGGCGTGTTGCAAGCCTTTTTGGGCAGCTACAATGAGCGCAAAAAGGATTACGCCGATAATGATGGCAATCCCCCACCACTGCCAAATTACCAACGATAGTACCGTGAGCATAACAAGCGTCACAAATATATAAAAACGAATGATCGCATACACGTCGTCCAGATATCGTTCACGGCGCAGCGTCTGCTGATCATCACGACGTTTCAATTCGAACCGGCTATGATGTGTCCGTTGCGGTCGTAGCGCCAGCAAAAACACCAGGCTGACCGCCAAAATCCCCCAAGCGATTAGCAATAGCATTGTCATATGACCACTATACTATATAATGGTATTTACTAGTAATGGAGGAGCCTTGTGAGTAGAAACACGTGGATTATTTTTATCGTCATTTGTATCGCAATTCTAGGTGGATTGATATTCTTGTCGCGTCAGGACCGTGCCGATGTCGGTGAGGTCAACACGAATGCAATCGTTGCCGCATCGGAAGCAAACGGCAATATCGGTGATCATGTGTATGGTTCGACAGAAGGAAACGTGTTACTGATCGAGTACGGTGATTTCCAGTGTCCTGCCTGCAAGAGCGCTTTTCCAATCCTTCAGGAAATAAAAGAGGAATACAAAGACAAACTGACGTTTATCTTCCGTAACAACCCTATCACTCAGATCCATCCGAACGCACGGGCGGCGGCGGCGGCGGCCGAGGCTGCTGGTCTACAGGGTAAATACTGGGAGATGCACGACGCGCTGTATGAACAACAGGATGATTGGAGCAATGCTTCTGTTGACGAACGATTGTCATTCTTTGTTGCAATGGCAAAAGAGGTTGGGATCGATGATATCGACCAGTTCAAGCGTGATATCGAAAGTGACGCTGTCAGTAGCAAAATCAACTTTGACCTGTCGCTTGGACGCAAAGACAATGTATCTGGTACACCAACAATTTTCCTCAACCAAGAACAACTAGAAAGCGACGTTTGGGCAAACAAGGAAGCACTCAAAGCGAAAGTCGAAGAAGCCTTGTAGGCATACATAATCTCCAACGAGAAAATCGCTCCGGTGCCATGGAGCGATTTTTCTTTCTCTGATCAGAGATCTAGTGTGCAATATACAGTTGCCATTCGGCAGGCACCACATCCACCGCGATCTGCTTGCGCCGACTAGGCACAAACGTGACAGCTATTGGCATGAGGCTTTTGTTCTCCCTTTTCACTTATGCGTCCCGATTGATTCGACCTAATTTATAGATTTTTATTTCGTATCCGGTTGAGACGCAAAGATAATCTTAGCAAACATACCATGCCCGGTCAATAGTCATAACAGGGGTCGTGCTTATGGTTTGCGTATAGCATCGAAGGGTATAAATTTGTATTCTTTGAGACATGTGCAATACTTTGTGCACCTAGGGGGTAGATATTGACTATCTCTATACCTCTGCATAGCTTTTACGTATCTATAGATCGAGATCAAGCCGTTGTTAGCAATCTATAAGACAGAATCCTTACATTACGCGGGATAGTCGAACGGACAAGTAATTTGGCCTCTTACCACTAGCTGGGTGCTAGCCAGCCCTGAAGTTGAGATTTCCGTTCCTTCAATAGTCAGTGGAAAAGCTGCAAGGTTGCCCGTTGTTCCGTTTGCTCCAATAAGCCCAACCATGCTAGTCACACCATAAGCCGTGCTGACTGATCCATGCCCAAAATTGACACTCAGTGCACCTACCGGGTAGGCAGATCCTAGACCAATACGAAGATTACCCGCGATCGTTGCGCCAAGAGTAACATCCATCGAGAAGGTAAACGTTACCATGCCATCACGAACCTCCATATACCCGCTTCGACTGGCATATGTCTGCGAACCGCTCGTCGTGGATCCGAACACGCTTGGGAAAAAGGTGCTTTTGCCCATTTGAACACCACGTTTATATTCCGCAAATCCTGTAAGCGTGCCTGGAGAGACATTCCCCCTAGCTGTTAGGCGATTTGTATTACCCTGTGTGAAAGTAAACGGTGTCGTAGGATGACCGCGTAATAGTCCATCATTAAAGAGAAGGCTTGCCCCGGCATCAGTAATATCTAGTATAACTCCTGGATATGCAGTGGCGAGTCCATCTGTTAAATTGCCAGGATTCGCATAGACCTCAGGCTGAATGATACGAGCCCTTACATAGCCGGAATCAGCTTGCGTACGAAAACAGTAACGATACGTATCTGCATAGGGACGCTCCATGACACTAGTGCCCTGAAGCAGGAACGCGACCGAATTCTCATAACGCGCGGTGAGTTGCGTAGTAGTTCCAAGCCACGGATGGATATCGCTCCAATAGTTAGCACCTTGATCCCATACCGCAACCGTAATATCGCGCATCGAGATATTTGCAAAACGACAATCATTCATCTTTGCTTCGATACCAACATTATCAGATACGTTGCTTGTCGTTGTATTCTTAATACGAACATCGTGAACGTGCAATTCTGCGCCTCGGGTGTCTGCTAGAATACCTCTATTCACTCCATCGATTATAGTTGGACCGTTCACGGAGAAACGCAGAACCGCATTGACTCGTAACACCGTGTTCGCCAACAGTGCTCCATCGAGAACGCCATAACCACTAAGACACTTGTCTTCGGTATAGTTATCGGCATTTGTAGCACCGTTATTGTAATCAATCAGGATACTCATGGAAGCTCCTGCGTAGATACGAGCACCCGGTGCTAAGATTAGTGAGTTATTTGCTGATATCACTAAAGATGTGTCCAGCCTGTAGTCTCCAGCTGGAAAAAAGAATGCCATACCAGGATTACTATCTAAAGCCGCTTTAATCGAACTTGTTTGAGATGAGGACGTCCCGGTTGTCACACCATAATCAAGAATATTATGATAGTAGTTAGCTCCAATCGCATCTCTTGCCGCCTCTGCGTTACTCCCGGCCGCTACCACGGCTGGCTTGCCACTAAGTGTGCCCCATGTGGGTACAGCAGCGTTCAGCTTTGTTTGTACACCACTATCGAGTTGTGCCTCTAGGATTGAGCCGTCCTGTATCTCTGTAGCGGTAATAGCATCAGGAGCAATGGCACTGTTGGTAACTGCGTTATCTGCTAACTGGGCACTGCCAACTGAGTCATCCTTGAGTGTCCCGTCACTTTTATGTGCCTGTGACAAATAATCATTCAGCACATCACCCCATGTGCCGCTGTCTTTGCCAGGGATTGGTAAACGTGCCATTAGCTGAACCTCCTGCGGTGGTTAAGCATGTATTGTTTGCTTTTTACCATTCGTGAAACTACCCTTATGTGTGTTAGTACTTGTGGTTTATTATATAGCGGTTATGGGTGGATGCAAGGGGGTTGTGTGATTAACCTCCTTTAGGCAACACCAGGCGCCTGTTCGGGTGATGCTTCTTTGAGCGGACGTTCGCGTATCATAAAGACCAGGATTGCCGCCACGAGCATCAGCACGGACGAAGTGATAAAGATGCGGCGCAGACTATCACTGAATGCGTAAGTTATTGTGTCGGCATACTGTGACTGCTGCTGATCAAAACGTTCTACTGCGTCCCTGCGCGGTGCTGGTGGCAGCTGCATAACACTATCATTGAACCCCTCTGTGATTCGTGCTTTGGTGTCTGGCATATTGAGATTCAGTAGCGTATTTGAATCCGTGAAATCACCGAACTGGCTGGCCTGCGAATTTTGTCTGAGCGTCTGGAGGTATGGCTCGTCCTGAACACCACTGAGATTACTGACGAGTCCTGCGGTCAGCATCGCGCCGAACACTGCAATACCGATTGTCGAGCCAAGACTACGAAACAGTTGGTTCGAGCTGGTTGCAACACCCATTTCGTGCTGCTGAAATTCATTCTGTACTGCCAGGTTCATCACTGGCATCACAACCCCTAGGCCAGCACCGAGAAATGCCATCAATACTGCCTCGTAGACATAGGGTGATTCGGGCGTCAGTGTTGCCAACAACCCGATCATCACCGTCGCAACGACCACACCGATTTGCATGAACACCTTGTATCGGCCAGTTCGCGAAATAATCTGGCCAGATACGATCGATGTCAGCATCAGACCACCGATCATCGGCAGTAGCATCAGCCCCGATTCGGTCGGCGAGACACCAAAGACCTGCTGATTGAATTGTGTCAGATACAAAATTGCACCCAAAAAGGCTGCGCCAAAGAACGTCGCAACACCCATGATCAACACATAGTTCCGATTGCGGAAAAATCGCAGTGGCAGAATTGGCTCTTTTGCTCGTCGTTCAACCCATATAAATGAGCCTACTGCAACGGCAACGATACTGAACATCACTGTGCGTAGTAGTTCTAGGCTCCACCCCGTTGCGTTGAGCAGATCTGCAAAGATATTCTCGGTATTATCTACGGCCAATACCAACGTACCCAGTGCAACTGTTAGCAGCGCAGCACCAATATAGTCAACCACCGGCTTTTTATCATGTTTGAGTGGCGGACAAAATATCGCGATAATCGCAAATGCAGCAATTGCGACAGGCACATTAATCCAAAACGTCCAGCGCCAATCTGTCACCAGACCAAACACCGCCTGACCGTCAGTCAGCCAGCCGCCAAGCAATGGACCGATGACCGACGACAGACCAAACACCGCACCAATCATTCCCTGCCACCGGCCACGTTCACGGGCGGCAAACAGGTCGGCGATAATCGTAAAAGCATTCGCCGTGATAATACCGCCACCGATTCCCTGGAACGCCCGCCAAACTACTAACTGATCAACAGTCCCTGCCATTCCACTAAACAATGAACCAATACCAAATATCGCTACACCAAGCAGCAGGATGACGCGCCGCCCAAATAAATCTGACATTTTGCCTGCAATTGGGACCGTAATCGTTGTTGTTAGTAGATACGCTGTCACAATCCAGCTGAGTGATTCAAATGCATTGAATTCCTCAACAATTCGGCCGAGGGCCGTTGCAATAATCGTTTGGTCTAGCGCCACCAAAAACAAACTGGCCATGACCGAAATCATGATGATAACTTTTGCGCGCAGCGTTAAGTGATGGTGCATAAATGACCGCCTTTCTTGTTTCTATTATTTTTCTTTGGACTGTTCTTTGAACGCGCGAAAACCTTCGATTTGTTCACTCAGATGAGCCACGATATCTTCGAGCATGTCTTCCTTGAGAAACATGACACCGCCACCATGCATGGTATTAATGACATACAATTTATCGCCCGTTTTGAGGTTGAGTTCCTCACGAGCATCGGCTGGAATAACGACCTGACCTTTTGTGCCGATCGTTGCCGTTCCATAGAGTTTTTTCTTGCCATGCATACCCATGTGTCGCTTCTCCTTTCACTCCATAGTATCAAAAGTATGAAATGTATGTCAAGTTATACTTGACTGAGTTCTGACCTGACAAATCTATCGGCGACGGCGGAGAAAATAAAAACTAAACAACCCTGCAAATAGTGCACTCAGCAATACAAGTGCCCAAAATGTCAGCGGCCAGTTCTGGCCCGGCAGATCAACATTCATACCATAGAGTCCCGCAAACATCGTTGGTATTGCAAGCGCCAGGGTAATGACTGTCAGTAAGCGAATCGTTTCGTTCAGACGTGTATCCATAACAGCACGATATGAGTCGCGAACATTCGTAATAGTACGCAGCAGTGACTTACACCGTGCAATTAACTGCTCGAATTCAATCGATACGTCCTCGACCAAATCACGATCATCCTCATACAGCGGCAACATACGACCACCCAAGATCTTCTCGAGCGCTGTATTGGTCGACAGCAGTGCATCCAAATAATCGTTTAGTTTTCGTTCGTATTCGGTCAAGATTCGAATATCACGTGAGGTGAGCCGGTGAACATCGCCAGTCGTTGCCCGCATTTGCCGGTTTATTGATGCCACGCGTGTCTGGTATTGTCGTGAGATTGCTTCAAGCATCAACATAAAGAATTTGTTCTTTTGCGCAGTCGCTCCTCGAGTCGTTTCGATAAATGGTCCCCACAACCGCTCTAGACTATCTCGACTCACGGTATAGAGATGTTTTTTGCCCAACGCAAACAAGATTGGGGTCGTAAAGTCATTAAACTCATCATCTGTGTCAGGGAGTCGCGTGATGAAATACGTCCACCCATCCTCTGTTTCGACACGCGGCACCTCATGAGGGTCCAACGCGTCGTTGAGAAGATCCTGATCCAATCCCATTTCAATGAGCGCTGCTTTTTCTTCATCATTGGGTCGCTCGACTCGCACCCAACTGCCAGGCTGCAGCTGTTCGCGCCGCTTAATCGTCGTTCGGTACTGTGTGGATCGAAGGTAGGTAATCATAATACATCTCTGTTAATACTCCTACTATTGTAACAGAGACTGAGAGTACACCGCTCCACTGTCAGAGCAAGCGATCCCCCACTTCCTCATTCTTCTATCGTATCAAGCCTGCTGTTTGCCTCTGGAACCTGTCTACCAAAAAGTTCCGGTACATGTAATACGTCGGACCCGAAAGTCCGACGTATTGTTTCTTGTTTTTGATGGGTGATTGCCTGGCGTACTTCGGTGACCCGCCTGAGTGCCTGTCTGTATGCGATGTAGAGCTCTGTGATTTCGTGCCCAATTTCCCTCGCAGTTTCATACGCATTCGCTAGTTCCGCACTCGCATAGATAGCGTCGTCTTCTGCCGAAGGCTCATATCCCCGCTCGATCCGTCTCGCTCGCTCTTCGTAAAAGCGTTCGATACGCCGTTCAAGCGAAGGGAGTTCTATACGCTCTGCAGCAAACCGATGCTCCTCTTCAGTGTGGTCTGCACCACAAGCCAGCTCAGTCATACACAAAATGTATCATATTGTTTATGCTTCGTCAATGCATGCGCAAGTAGTATAAGACTTATAAATAACCGTTTGCATTATATTAACCTCTCGTGTTTAATAGTCCTTGACACACCCAAAATAATCTCTTGTGAGGGATAGACATGTATATCAAACAACAAGTAGGTAACCTATTCAAAAAAAAGATGGACTGCCAAGCCTTTTTCAAGCATGCTAGTGTTTACCTTGTTACTGCTATTGCCACTGCCACTACAAACAAAATCCTCATCTCACAATCACGGCAACAAAACAAGAGCCAGGGTTTTAGCTACGGTAATACACTATATAACAACAAGAAGGAGAGGTTGGCATAATGCCCCGCCTTCCCATCCCCGGCAAAGACTCAGGTACCTGGGGTACTATTCTCAACGACTATCTCTCCCAGTCCCACAATACAGACGGCACCCTCAAAGCAGACTCTGTCGGCAGTGTACAACTCGCAGATAATGCCGTTACGAATAGTGCTATCGCTCCTAATACAATTACTGCTACAGAGATACAGGACGAATCGATTCTAGAGGCACAACTTGCTAGCGGAGTTCAAACAAAACTGAATGCTGTTGCACCTACGTGGAGTACAATTAGCGGGAAGCCTGCTGTGATTGCCGCGGGGAGTGATGCGTCTGCCGCAAGGAGTGTAATAGGGGCTGTAAATAACGATACTTTTAATGCCGGCACGTTGATTGCCACCGAATACGGTGTCACCACCGATTTATCTAATATCGCATCTGCGCTACAAACATTACTCAATACCGCAGCGTCCGCTGGTAAAAGAGTCTACCTACCTAAAGGCACTTATAATCTTGGGTCGGCAGTTGCAATCCCAGCAGGAACCCATCTCTATGGCGATGGCATGGTGAATGGGACAAAGATCAAGCTGATCGATTCATTTCCTACACAGGCGCCGTTTTATAACGCAGTGACATCTGGTTTTTCGAACGTTTATATTCATGATTTAGAAATTGACGGCAATGCCGTTGGGCAATCTGGTGACCAAACGATTAATGGCAATCCAAATGTGCTAATGTTCTTATCATCAGCCTCAGGAACACCAGGATCAAACGTCATTGTGGAACGTGTGTATGCCCATGATTCTTTCCGACTGGGTATCGCATTCCAACATATCGATGGCGGTGCAGTTCGGGACTGCGTCGTCGGTCCAAACGGTCGTGATGGAGTTACCATCTATGGATGTAAGCGTATTCAGGTTCGTAATAACCGCATCAATCAATGCGGTGATGATATGATTGGTATTAACTCCGAGACACGTCTATGTGAAAATATTGTTGTCGAGGGCAATATATTGACTGGCCCAAGTTCACGCAACGTCGGCAAGGGCATTCGCCTATTTGGCGGTCGCAATATTACAGTATTCGGCAATACTATTGATTCGCCATGTGAAATTGGAATCTATTGCGCTACGTATGAATCATTTGGTATGTCGCGTGTAACTATTATTGGCAATATCATCACAAATACTGGTACGAATGGCTCATCGGCGAAACAAGGTATCCTCGTGCAGGCAAACCGTGCGGAATATCATACCACTAACTATGCGTATATTACTGATGTAATAATCTCAGACAATGTTATTAACTCGACATTAGGAGCTGGTATTGAACTACGGAGCGACCATACGGGTGTGGACGAACTTGCACGCATTAAGGTTCGTGGTAATAATATCTCCAGCTGTACAGGGGAGGGTATTAAGGTTACGTACACGACATCCTGCCCAGTGTATGATACCCAGATTGTCGATAATACATGCCATAATTGTACGGGTCATGGTATTTGGGCGGTCAGTGCGAAACGTATCAAAATCTCAGGCAATGTGTGCTACGACAATGGTTCCGGAGGCGTAAATACGTATGGTATCCGTGCTGAGAGTTGTGACATTATCACTATGGTTGATAATCTCGCTTACGAAACACGTTCGGGTGCATCACGCACACAAACAGTTGGTGTCCAGTGTACTTCACCGCTTAACTCAGCGGTTCAAGTCGGCAATAATACAGGTTACAATCACGCATCTGGTCAAGTTAGTTATAATTCGATTCCAGGCGCATCTACTCTTGAAGGTTGGCACGGAAAAGTTTCAGGGCAGCTTGCTGCAACAGGTTCACGTGGCGGCAACGCTGCGCTCGCAAGCCTCTTGACTCAATTGGCTGCTAAAGGTGTAATCATCGACAATACCTCTGCCTAACAAAAACTTACTCATAATCTCATCCTTACTCAACCCAGGCCCACCAGCCACTTCCGCCGGTTTCATCATAACCAACAGCTTGTGCACTCTCAGGCGCTGGGTCAACCTGATCACAAGTAGCATTATTCCCTACGCCACCAACAGCATCTGTCACGGTACCATTGACAAGATAATAGCCACCACCACCTTTTGAAACCGCACCAACAGCATAGTGAACAGCATCATTACTGCGACAGTAGTACAAATTATTTCTAATTGCATAACTCCCTTTTGCAACTATAACCTCCATCGTATTAAGTTCAGTTGCATTACCGGGATATTGTCCTGAGCTAGATTGTACTCTATAAATCTCTAGTTTCTTTGCAATATTTGCTAGATCATTTTTGACAGTTGTGTCATGTGTTTGGTTAGTAATACCATTGTACGCAACTATTACAATAGCCGCCAAAATGCCAATAACTACCACAACTATAAGTAGCTCAACTATAGTAAAACCAGTCTGCCTTCTTAATAAAAAATGGCCATTCATAACAACATTTTACTACATTAGGGTTATACTTACTCACAGTTCTATACTATAAAGCTATAAATAATATGACACCTTTCACTTACGAGACTCCACGGTTGTATGTAATCATCTTATAAGAGATAGCCATTGTAATTTATGCACTACTTAAGTCACCAAAACCTCTAACAGATGTATATTGGCTGCTTAGCGACGCTTTTTCCAAAGCTTTGATGGCCACCACATTGGTCGACCAACCTCTAATGTTAATGATGGCACCAATAGCGAGCGAACGACAATGGTATCAAGCAACACACCAAACGCAACGATAAATGCAATTTGTGCCAAGAACAAGATCGGGATAACGTTTAGTGCGGCAAAGGTTGCCGCTAGCACTATACCAGCACTCGTAATTACCCCGCCCGTTACGACCAGACCTTTTATCGTCCCTTTACTAACACCAAGCCGTATCGTCTCTTCACGAACACGCGTCATGAGGAAGATATTGTAGTCAATACCCAACGCTACCAAAAATACAAAGCCAAATATAATGACCGAGGGATCCGCGCCGGGAAATTGCCAGACATGATTAAACAATACTGCAGCAATGCCGATGGTCGCGCCAAAGGAGAGTACTGTTGTGAGCAGTAGCAGGAGCGGAGCGACCACTGCACGCAGTAAAAGCATCAGGATGATAGTAATCGCCACAAGTATCAGAGGCATCACAACCTGTACATCACGTAGGGCAGAACGATTCGTATCTAGTTGCGCAGCAGTTGTGCCACCAATCATGGCGGTACCATCCACGCCTTCAAGCTTGTCACGCAATCGTTCGATCGTCTCGCGCGCTGTTAATGAATCGGCCGCATCCACAAGTGTTGCTTGGAGTAGCACTTGTCCCTCGACAACCTTTACCGTTGCATTACTATATGGATAGACCTGACTCGTCAGTTCCTCGATCGATGGAATCTGTGCCGTGGCAGCAGCATAGGCAGCATCACGCGCCGACTGTGGTGCACCTGCCATTTGTCTATCGATGCGATCCCGAACCGTATTTAATTGCTGCTGACGTTGCTCGCTCACCCGCTGACGTATTTCCTGACGCAGCTCATCCTCTGCTTGCCCGACGGGTGCTGTATTTGCTCCCCTAACATCCATTGCCGTAACACTCACAGAATCAACCCCGTCATCTCGATCAAGCACCTGGACAACCGGATCCTGGTGGTCGCGATCAGCGATGATATACGCGGGTGATCCAGCCCCGCTCGGGAAGTGTGCGTTCACAATTTCTTGACCATCGCGGGCTTCTGATTCTCCCAGTATCAAATTATTTTGCGCGACACCCTCCGCGCGTAACTGAAAAACACCAACGCAAGCGACAAGTAATGCCGCCGTACACCCAACCCATAGTCGACGTGGATGGCGCTGAACGAAGGCACCAATTTTTGCCCACACTGGATGAGCACCCTGATAATCCTGTTCTGCGCGTGCAAGCTTGTATTTTGGACGACGCGGCCAAAAAGCGACGCGGCCAAACACGTACAACAACGAGGGAAGCAATGTCAACGCCACTAGTATCGATAGTGCAATGCCGATCCCCCCAACAGGACCAAGTGCTTTGTTTGAACCGAGATCAGAAAACAGCAGGCACAGAAGTCCGGCCGTCACAGTCGCGCCCGCGGCAATAATTGGCTCGTACGATGCCTTGAGTGCCGCACGTGTGGCATCCCATTTACGAGCGTGATCCAGTAGCTCCTCGCGATAGCGCGCAATATACAGCAGCGAGTAATCCGTTGCTGCACCGATAACCAGAATGAACAAAATACCTTGCACCTGACCATTGAGCTGTACGATATCCGCATCTGCCGCATAATAAACAGCAAGAATTGCCACTGCAAGCGCCGAAAGCGCAGAGAGAAGTACGATAAAGGGGAGAAGTGGGGAACGATAAACAACCAAGAGAATCACAAAGACGACCGACAAAGCGACAATGATAAGCGTGCTATCAATACCCGAAAAAGCCTCCTGCAAATCATAGGCAAACGAAGCCGGTCCGGTGAGCGTGTATGAAACCGGGAGATCAGCATCTGCCAATGCCTCTTTGATCAGGGGAAACACCTCTTCAAAGTCGCTGTTCGTTTCAAGTGGAATTGTCGTGATCGCTGCTTTTTTATCCTCGGAACGAATCGGGGGGCTGACATCACCAGCAACCTGTTTAATTTCCGATAGCTCACTATTGACCCGTGTTAACTGGTTGATATCTTGCTCGGACAGCAACTCGCCATTCTTTTCATAGGCAATAATCACCGGCAGAAAGTTCTCGTCCTGGAATGCATCGAGCCGATTACTTACTTCGAGCGATTCAGAGTTCTTGGGTAAAAATGTGGTCAGGTCGGTGCTTGATTGTTCACTGATTTTGCCAAAATACGGACCACCAATAGCTGCAAGCCCAAACCAGACAATAATCAATGCGCTCGGCAAAAAAATACGAAACCATCTGAATAATTTCTTTTTTATCATTACTCTTTAGTGTAACAAACTATAGGCCCAAATATCGTTTATTGCTTATGCAGCGGTAATTAACACGTTAATTATATGGCAGGTGAGTGATCGCTTGATTCTACAGCGTCTTCCAATCATCATTGTCATACGCGGTCTGAATCAGATCGCGTAACTTATCCTGATCTACGTCATCAAGCTTTTTGATATAGACACAGCCCTTGCCTATTTCGCAATTGCCCAGCTCGTCCAGCTGTTTCTGATACTTCTTGGCATCAGGGGTCATATATAGGGATAGTTTATTCTTGCGCGGACTGAAGCCAATCCGCATCCACTCGCCCTCACGCCCTGATGCATATTTGTACCGGACCGTACCAAACCCAATGATACTACTACCCCACATCACGGGCTGTTCGCCAGAAATATCACGCATCATGTCGATCAATACCTGACTGTCTTGACGCTGCTGACTATTTTCTAGCTCATCCAAAAATACATCGACACTTTTGTTTGTTGGGTTTGTTTTGTTCTGACTCATATATTTATGATAGCAGGACTAGGCAGCAGTGGATAATCCCTCAAAGTATGCCTTTGTTGTAAACTGCTTGTGCATTGCCAACCGGCCCACTATTTGCTCCAGACTAACATTTCCCCGATCGCCAACATAGTCATCCAGTATTTTTCCTATATAGTCGCGGGAAAGGTTATATATCTTTTTGCCCTTTTCTACGTTAAAGACATCAACAAGATTTGCGACTTCACCAGCGATTTCTCGATTCGGACGCAAATATACCACGTTTCCGTCATGCTCCTCTTGCCATTTGTCCATCTCCCACATCATATGTCGTTCAAATATTTGTCCAAGTGGAGGCATGAAATGCTCGGCCATCGGAGCAACTACCATAACATCATCCGCCTCGGGAGCTAATCGAATATGCCCCATCGAACCGCCGACACCACCATCGACATAAAAATCAGGTCCCTTACGCACAGGACTAAACACAAAAGGCACCGTACAAGAGGCAGCTGCAAGCTTTGCGAGTTTCACTTCTGCACCACTGAGCTTTTCAAGTCCAGGTTTATGCCGGGGGTCCAAAGAGCCCATTCGCCACACCATCGCCTCGACATTCGAAGCCTTTGTATCACCCAAGATATCGGTATACATTCCCTCCAAAAAGCCAGGCTTGAGTGATCCTGGCCAGCCAAACTGTTTTAGCTCGGCAACATCCTCAAACTCTATACCGGCTGCCGCAAAACTGGCCGCACCCGAGCCGGCCGATGTACCAAGCATTTGCGTATCACGGACATCAACCCCGAAATCTTCGATACCTTTGAGTGCGCCTGCATTCCAGCCAAGGCCAGTTGCTCCGCCACCAGCAAGCACAATCGATACAGTCCGATGGCCTACTTTCATTCGTGTTTCCTGCAGTGACCAGTCAGGAGTCAGCAATTCCTGGTCGTAGCCAGAGGGGACATACAGACCGGATTCAAGTACTGGTGTGAAATCGCTTTGCGATTCATGATTTGCCATAATCACTCCTCGTGTCATAGATCGCTTTCGCATTTATGAAAACGGTGTGTAGTAATTATAGTATGTTTTGATCCAATATGCAACCACTGCGCATCATCTATAGTCGTATCTGTCGCTTAATGTCGTCCGTTTTATCCTTACGGCTGATATAGAGTGTAGCATCAGAAGTGTTTCATCGGGAAAACACAAGCCCTTCTTGTTTTACTTTGCGAACCTGACCGGTTCACGCTACACTAGGCACATGTCGCTCGTATTTATTGTTAATGCCAAAGCCAGTCGCGTACAGCGTAAGATGCACCAACTCGAGAACAGTATCGCATCACTTTTTCCAACAGCCAAAGTCCTGCCCCTCAAAAAACCAACTGACCTCGCCAAAACAATCCATCATGTTATGAAAGAAAAGCCTCGGACAATTGTTTTGGTTGGCGGTGACGGCACCGTCATCAGTGGCATCGATATACTCAAGCAAAAAGGCTACAATGGAAAGATCGGCATCATCCCCCTTGGCACAGCAAACTACTTGGCACGAAACATTGGAACCCCGCTCGATCTCGACGAAGCACTGACACGCATCAAGCGTGGTCGAACGCGGGACGTCCGCTTCGGTCAAGCAAATGGTACGTTGTTTTCACTATTTGCCGGCATCGGTTTTACGACCAAAATCTCACAACACGTCAGTGTCACTCTCAAACAAAAAACAGGACAGCTCGCCTACATTGTCGAGGGATTTCGTCAGTTCAAAGATGCCCGTCATTTTACCTACGATATTACGACGGACGGCACGCGAGATACACTTCATGGTAAAGCTCACCAGATACTTATCGCTAACGCAGATTTATCACACCAATTACCTGTCGCTCCTAGTACCAGCATTTCGCGCGCATCAATGATGCTTACGATCTACACCTCCAAAAGCAAGATACGGCTTATATTGAGTCTACTGTTATACATATTCAGCCTTGGCAGGGTAAAGACTAACATCCAAACCTACCGTATCACTAAAGCACGCATCAAAACATCACCTATGCAAAAGTTCTCATTGGATGGCGAAGTGTTTGACGCCGAGCCGGTCGATGTCACGATTAGCGAAGATGCAGTCAAACTCATTATTTAGCTCGTCCACTACTTCACCCAGCTCTTCCAACCACCACCGGTACTATGGCCATTACTGATAAAAGCGTTAGGGTCATCCCACGCAGTCAAGCCAACTGCTTGACACGTTTTACTGCCATCAGCGACCGGAACTTGTTTTAGGCCATCAAGCGAGTTGATAATATAAGCGGCCGTACTTGAAACCGTTCGAGCACCAATAGCAAATTCATCGGTCACAGTATTGTAACAATAGTAAAAGTTGTTCTGGGCCGTATCATAAACTGATTTACTCGCCTTGATGTTCGCGATACTTAGTTGAGCATCGCTCGTAGGATATGTACTATTTTCGACTTTATATAATTCTATCCTTTTTTTAGCGCTCGCCAGGTCACTCTGTATCGCAGACGCACGAGCAGAGTTGGTGATTCCGTTATATGCCACAATCACAATGGCAGCCAGAATGCCAATCACGACGACAACGATGAGGAGTTCAACGATGGTAAATCCTGTTGTTTTGCGATTGGCCCACATAGTTACAGTCTAGCATAGGCGGAATCCGGAGCAAGTGCTCATTAAATATGTCATATCATTGTTTAAATAACAACTTATTTTTTCATCTGTTATCTACAGAAACAATACTATTTTTGTTGACACACCGAACCATTACGGTTACGCTTGTTCTCGTGTTTTTTGCAAAGTATGCTTGAACACATAATATGTACCATGTCAATATATCCACCAATAGTTACTTATGACTAACGACATGGAGTTAAGGGAGAAAACCAATGACAATCAAACCAAGCCTCGCGGCGATAGCCGTTATGTTTATGGCGGCGCTGTTTTTGACACCGTCCGTCCACGCCAAACAAAAACCAAATAACAAACAATCTAAACCAACCATCGTAAAGGTGCAGCTAGGTGATACCCTGTCGGCTATTGCCAAAGAACACGGCACTACGTATGTACGGTTATTTAATGCAAATAAATTCATCACCAACCCAGACGTCATTGATGTTGGGCAAAAAATCCGCATTCCAAAGGACGGCAAAAAACTGCCAGATCGCTTTAGTGCACTGATGCCCTCTCAGCCCGTGGCAGCCACTACCGTTCCCGCAACATCACCTACCACCGCTCCAGCAACTGCACCACCATCACAGCCAGTTGCAACACCCGCGTCGAGTGCAGGCAATACGTACTACCGCGGTTATTGCACGTGGTACGTAAAGGAGCGTCGGCCTGACCTCCCTAATCGGCTTGGCAATGGCGGACAGTGGGCAGCTAGCGCAGCTGCACAGGGTTATGCCACCGGTTCAACGCCACGAGCTGGCGCTGTCGCTGAAACGACTGGCCACGTTGCCTACGTCGAGTCAGTTAATGGCAACGGAACTATTACTATTTCGGAAATGAATGGCCCAGCCGGTTTTGGTGTTGTCGGCAGTCGTACCGTTCCAGCTAGCCAGTATCATTACATCTACTAGCTCGGCTCGTCTTTGATCTGGCCAAAGACAAAGTCTTTACCGTCAAAGTCGACTCGAAGTTTTGCACCTTCTTTTATCGAACCGTCTATGACTTTGCTTGCGAGTTCATTAAGCAACCTAGACTGGATCACACGCTTGAGAGGCCGAGCACCAAATGCTGGCTCAAAGCCAAGCTGCGCGAGCGCTTCTTTTGCCTTGTCCGTAAATTGCAGCGTAATATTCTTGTTATCACGTATTTGCATGAGCATACGTTGCAACTGTGTCTCGACAATATGTTTCATGTCCTCGGGTTGGATGCGATCAAAAATTACGATGTCATCGATTCGATTAATGAACTCTGGTCGGAAGTGCCTGTCTAATTCTTTATGAAGTGTTCCCTCAAGCACTGCAAAGTCCTTACCGTCCCATTCTTGGATATAATGCGAACCGATATTGCTGGTCATAATGATCACTGTATTGCTAAAATTCACCGTTCGACCCTGGCCGTCGGTCAGTCGTCCATCATCCAAGACCTGCAACAATACATTAAACACATCCTGGTGCGCTTTCTCGATTTCGTCAAACAATACAATACTATAAGGTCGACGTCGCACAGCCTCGGTCAATTGGCCCCCTTGTTCGTACCCTACGTACCCAGGTGGCGAGCCAATAAGTCGTGAGACGGCATGCTGCTCCATATACTCGCTCATATCAATACGAGTCATAGCCCGATCATCATCAAATAGCGTATTCGCTAGGCTCTTTGCAAGCTCCGTCTTACCAACTCCCGTTGGACCAAGAAAGAGAAACGAACCAATCGGCCGGTGCTGATCACCGATACCAGCACGCGAACGACGAATTGCATTAGCGACTGCTTCGACTGCACGGTTCTGGCCAACAACCCGTTTATGTAACTCCTTTTCCAAATGACTCAGCTTTTCCGTTTCACTTTCCTTTAGTTTGTCGACTGGTATACCCGTCCACTTTGATACTACTGCAGCTATGTCATCTGCTGTTACTTCGTCACGAAGCAGACGTTTCTGAGCGGGTATCATATTGATCTGGCGTCGTAGTTCAGCAATGTTCTGCTCGATTTCTGGAATCTCGCCATACTTCATTCGACTGGCAGTTCCTAGGTCGTTGTCATTTTCGGCCATTTCTAGTTTTGTCCTGGCAGATTCTAGACGTTCATTCTCAGCATTCAGTTTGTCAATAATATCCTTCTCTTTTTGCCACGTTGATTCAAGCTCACCCGCCTCCTTTGAAAGGCTCGTGATTTCCTGCTCAATTTCAGTCTTTCTGGTTTTTGCCGTGTCACTTTTGTCTTTTTTGAGCGCTGTCTGTTCAATTTGTAATTGCATAATCTTGCGATTCAGCCGATCTAGCTCGATGGGCTTGGAGTCAAGTTGCATCTTTAGTGCTGACGTTGCTTCATCGATCAGGTCGACCGCCTTGTCGGGCAAAAAACGCTCAGTAATGTACCGATCGCTCAATCGTGCCGCCGCCATAATCGCATCATCAAGAATCTTTACACCGTGATGTACTTCATACTTTTCCTGGAGACCGCGGAGAATCGCTACCGTATCATCAAAGTCAGGTTCACCAATGTATACCGGCTGCAGACGTCGTTCCAACGCAGCGTCTTTTTCAATATACTGTCGGTACTCATTCAGCGTTGTTGCACCAATGAGATGGAGCTTTCCCCGTGCCATCATTGGCTTGAGCATATTCGCCGCGTCTACCGCACCTTCTGCTTTACCTGCGCCAACAATTGTATGAATTTCATCGACAAAGAGAATAATCTCTCCCGCCGCTTCCTCTATTTCCTTCAGTACCGATTGTAGCCGCTCTTCAAATTGACCGCGATATCCAGCACCAGCCAATAGGCTGCTGATCTCTAGTCCAATCACGCGTTTGTTGCGGAGACTTTGCGGTACATCACTTTTGACAATCCGTTGCGCGAGGCCCTCAACAATCGCTGTTTTACCAACTCCTGGTTCGCCGATAAGGACCGGATTGTTTTTACTTCGCCGGCTCAGCACTTGCATGCAGCGCCGAATTTCTTCATCTCGACCAATAACGGGATCAAGCTTGCCCTCACGAGCAAGCGCCGTAAAATCTTGTCCAAATTGTTCTAGTGGTTTCTTGTTTTCTTCAGGTTGCATAACGTACCTCCTGTAATTGCTATTGTATAAAATTAGCACTCTCAATGCAAGAGTGCTAATTTTATTTCTTTCACCACTGGTCAGCGGACCCTCATGATTCATGTTTATGCTACAATCTCAACAGAAGAAAGGGGAACAAAAACATGAATGTACAGAATAAAGTTTTCGTCGTGACAGGCGCTGGGGGTGGTATTGGCGGTGAACTCGTAAAGACACTTCTGACACGAGGCGCAACGGTTGCAGCAGTCGATCTCAAAGAGGAGAGTCTGCAAAAACTCACAGAACGCGTCGGTAAAGATGCGGAGAAACTTTCGACCCATGCGCTTAATATCAGTGATCGTGATGCTGTCCTCAAACTTCCACAAGCAGTCAAAAAAGCGCACGATACCATCGACGGCTTAATCAACTGCGCCGGTATTGTACAACCGTTTGTTACAATCAACGATCTCGATTTTGATGTTATCGAGCGTGTCATCAATGTGAACCTTTATGGCACACTGAACATGACGAAGGCCTTTTTGCCTCACCTTTTGGATCGGCCCGAGGCATACGTTGCAAACGTATCAAGTATGGGCGGTTTTTTACCTGTACCTGGACAGAGTATCTATGGTGCTTCAAAGGCTGCCGTCAAGCTAATGACTGAAGGTCTCTACGCCGAATTGCTGGATACAAACGTCCATGTCAGCGTCGTGTTTCCCGGTGCGACGGCGACGAATATTACAAAGAACTCTGGCGTCGACGCCCCCAAGGCTTCGGCGACGGATGTTAAAAAACAAAGCGCTATGATGTTACCACCCGACCGAGCGGCCG
>CETZ01125523.1_pt1 | contig 21355 bp, 23 predicted proteins | sample 531441 | NCBI WGS metagenome assembly CETZ01 (sample SAMEA2623098, study PRJEB7988) | marine metagenome | isolation source: saline water (ENVO:00002010), including | reverse complement strand
TTTTGTATCCAGTTGTTATTGCTATACTCAAATACCCGTACTTGTCCGGTATTGTTACCACCTACATCACTAAATGGAGTGGCTACCGCCAGTATATTACCATCCCCGGAAATACTCATTGAAGTACCAAAACGGTCACCGGCCACCAAGCCATTGATATCATTACCCATAGCCGTCCAGGTACCACCCATATTGGTGTATACCCGTACCATACCGGCATCGGCACCTGCGCCATCATGATAAGAAGAGCCAATGGCCAGGATACTACCATCATTGGATAGTGCACAACTCTGGCCCATACGGTCGTCATCATTATCACCAATAATCATTTGGCCAACCGGGTTCTGAGCCATAGCGGCCAGAGGGAAAGCCACACATAGTACTAATTTTTTCATGTTTGTTTTGATGTGTTAAAATTTAGGAGGCTGAAATTAGTGGCATAGCCCGGTACCTGACGCTTGTATTTAGCTATCGCACGGAAAATGTGTTATACGCAGTCATTTTTAAAGGTGCCGGCTTTGTTTTAGAAGGTTTTTAACCAGCAAGGGCTTTGTTTTAGTGATTTTGAAATGCGATGATAAATCGAGGCTACTTAGCAATCGTAATGGAATGCTGCCACCTAAGGCGGTTCCCGGTTACTTTAAAGCCTGGCGGGTAGTACTGCAAAGTGAGATCCGGGAGCAGGGGAGTGTAGCAGAACCCTATGCAGCAAAAAAAAACGGGCACCTATAAGACGCCCGTTCCGTTTTGATTCAAATACTATTTTTTAATGGCCAACGATAGCGTAGGCTGTCCATTGCTGGTTGCTGTTGGGGTGAGTGCTTCTGGCACGTACCTTACAATAATAATGTTCAAGCTTGTTAACACTACTATAGTAAGTCTTCTTAAAATAACCGAAACTTTGGTTTCCTTGTGCTACGTGGGATTTGGAGCTGGACTTTGATTTACATCTTTTTTGGTACCAGTAAGGGTTTACGTGGTTTTGTTTGGTCCAGTTTATACCTGCGTTTGTAGGGGTGAAGGTTCTGGACTCTGAGTACAAGCGGCCATACACACCAAAGTTCTGGTACCTTGACAGAACGCCAATATGGATGGTAGAATACGAAGGAGCACCAGCATTACCAATGTTGTACAGATATTTGGTAGAGATTTTTCCTGGCGCGGCAGGACAGCCTCTCTTGAAAATACCCTGAAAATCTGCCTCATCCCAAACGTAGCCACTGGCGTCAAGATAGGCAATGACATCATTCAGATCATGCTCAAAGGAGATCTTCTTGTTTTGCGGATGACTGGTGGTTTGATTTACCAGCTCATCATACGCGCTGGGGGTATCATCTTCCCGCACATACATCAAAGCATCCTCCGTATTAACCAGGATAAAATACCCTCCGATCTTCACTACACGGTCTTGGTTGGTAATGTTATAGATCAGCTCATTCCGATCTGATTCAGCTGCCACCAGATCATCACCGGTAAGGCTGCCCATGTAATCTGGTGTAAAGAAAAAGGAAGAATAGGTCACATAATTGGCGGTGGCATTCAGCTCCGCAATCATTAGTTCTTCCAGGGAGTCAAGGCGTATAGTATCTTCAAGGAAGGCATTTAAATTGTCCAGTGAAGAGATTATACAAACCCCGTTTGCTACCGTGTAAAATTGACTGGCAGCTTTTCGGGAATCGTTGTTGGCCTGGTTAGGTGGATTCTGCAGAAGCGCGTCTTCCTTATTACAGGCGGTGTGCAAGACGGTCATTAGGAACAGACCGATGATCAGATTTTTTTTCATAAGAGTAAAGTTTTAATTAATTTATTATGAAAATAGTGGCCCTGAGCGGGTGCTGAAATAACTATTTGAGGAACGAGACAAGCATAGGAATAAAGAGGTCATCTGGGTTTACAAACGGGCTTTGTGTCGTATCGGCATTCTTACAAAAACCAGGGCTTAAGGCAGAAAAGCAGGATGTTTACCGGAGAGCAGCGCAGACATAGTATTAATTATAGTTGAAAAACGGACAGGGCGTTAGGCGCAGCCCTTAACATAATATCTGTCGATATAAGGCTTTACAGCCATTATATCTGATATTATATTAAATCCCGAGGTTTCGGGATTACGGGCTTTGCTGTAAGTTTTTCATATAATTAATATTATGTAAAATAAATGTTTTAAAAAGAAACGGGTGTTCTGCACCCGCTCCTTCATTGTATCCTTTTTATTCCTGCAGAGCCTTGGCTTTATCGTACATCTTTAACGCACGGTATACCTGCGTTAAAGCCAGTGTTACCTGCTCATCACTTGGATTAAACTTATGGGCTCTCTCGAGGTATGGCAAAGCTTTTTCAAAAATAGATTTCTGCCTTTTCTCCAATTCCTTGTATTTGGCATTGGCGCTTAGCGGTAAAGCGTTCATTTCCTTACCAATGGCATTGGCCTGGTCAATAAAAATGATACTGCTCATATACAGCGCATCACTGTAGGTTGAGTCGATACTCAGCGCTGTTTGATAGGCTTCCAGGGCTTTGTCGTATTCCTTCATTTCATTTTGAAGGATCACCCCTTTATTATAATGCATGATCACATTGTCAGGATCCTGGGCAATCGCCTCATCCAGGTTTACCATAGCTTTATCATATTGCTTGTTGGCAAAGAACTTTTGCAGTTCCTGCAATAAAAGCTGCTGGTTTTCAGGGAATTTCTTGCGTCCTTCGGTCACATACTGTTCGTACATGGCGGTATCGCCAGCTCTCAGGTAAAGTCCTGTAACGGTAAGGTAAATATCGGCCCTCACATCCCCTTCTATCACGGGATTGCTGTAGCCTCCGGATTTTACGGCAAATTCCATTTGCTTTTTACCGGGAAACTCCACCACCTGGCCGGACTCGGCATCGGTAGCCTTATAGGTTTGGCCACGGTAGCCCATATCAATAAGCTGTTTGTTCAGTTCAATAGCCTTGTCGTACATCTTGGCGTTTTGCGCCATAATAGCCGCATTGTACACCATCGCGGTATCGGTTTGGGAAAGTGGCGGCTGGCGCTTCATTTCGTAGGTATACAGGAAATCTTCATAAGCACCTTGAAAATCTTCATTGGTGCTTTTATTTATACCACGCTGGGCATAAGCATTGGCTACGTAAGGTATCTGCTGTTTGGCATCATCCGTATAGCGCTCCTTGCCTATCTCTTTTTCATAATCGATCAGTTGACGAAAACCTTCAGCTGCTTTATCCAAAGCTTGAGGGTCCAGACCTTTAATAGCTGGATCCTCGCTATTGTATACCCTGAAGTTGATCAGGCCTTTGTGGTAGTAGAATTTACTGAGGTTCTTGGAGCTGATCTCACTTTTAGGTTTGGTGGATATGATCTGCTGGGCTTCATCAATATACTTTTTGGCCTCTGCAATGTCATTATTACGCTCCACGGCAATCACCGCGCTGGAAATTACCGGTCCCTCCTGGGCCATCATCTGAAGACCGGCCAATATCAAAAACGTTAAAGTCAATCTCTTCATAAATGTGTTTTTGGTTTCATTAATGCTCTTTCGCAAAACTAATATTATTCTCTAAAGTTTGGCCAATTATCATACCAAAGCCTTTATCTTAGTCTCCTTTACAGACTAAACCTTTTAGAAGGGTGGCCTGTTCTTTTTTATACTAATCTGAAAATTGAAACTTATGAAATGGGACATTCAAACCGTGGGTTTTCACGCGGATGACACACTGACCGAATACGCTAAAGAGAAAATTTCCGGTCTTACCAAGTATTTTGAAAATATTGTAGGTGCAGAGGTATACCTGAAGCTCGACTACAATGACAAACGTGAAAACAAGGTGGCTGAGATCAAGCTCAACATTCCGGGAAATGATATTTATGCAGATACCCGCTCGGACAAGTTTGAGACCGCTATCAATCAATCCTGTGAAAAGCTTAAAGCGCAGATCAGTAAGCTCAAAACCAAAATGAGTACACACTAAGATTTACCGGTTTTCCGGAATAAGCATATCAAGCGGGTAGCCTCCGGGTTGTCCGCTTTTTTTTATTTCTCTTTTTCAGGCGTATAAGCGTTCAGGATATTCCGGATATCGGGTTTAAAGTATTGGTCGCTTTTCAATATTTTGCCGTCTTCACGGTAAATAGGGTTACCTGCTGCGTCCAGCTTGCTCATATTGCTGCGCTGAATTTCCTCAAATACCTCTTCAATAATTTCCTGCAAGCCATGTTTCAGTATGGTGCCGCAAAGAATGTACATCATATCACCCAGGGCATCTGCAATTTCCACCAGGTCCCCGTTTTGGGCTGCCTCCAGGTACTCCTCATTTTCTTCTTTCATGAGATTGTACCGTAACTGGTAAGTAGCCTCCTCTACTCTGGCGCGGGGAATACTTTCATTGCCAATACGGAACACATCGTGGAAACGGGCTACATGGTCTAATTGCTTCTTCATGGTATCTTTGTCTGAAATTTGATCCCAAACTTACTATGGAAAATGTTACCACCGGGCATTGGATCTTTGCCGGAATCTTTTTTATAGCGTTCATCGCCTACCTTGTATGGGGTTACCGGAAAGACCTGAAGTTGCATAAACTGCATTATGGTAATGCCATATACGTGATGGTGGCCATCATCGTAATCCTGTTTTCTTTTTACGTTTTTAAGAAGGTATTTTAATCCTTTAAAGAGGTATTGATGTACACCGTTTTGGCGTTCACAAACTCGTGGATACCGTGTTGAGAAAGCTCCCGTCCATAACCAGAACGCTTTGTACCCCCAAAAGGTAATCGCGGATCGGACTTCACCAGTTCATTGATAAATACCGCTCCATCTTCAATATCCTTACTCAGTTTTTCGGCTTTGGCAATATCAGAGGTCACCAGGGTGGCTCCCAGGCCAAAGGAAGTCTGATTCAATAACTGTATGGCTTCCTCATCACTTTGAGCCGTAATGATGGGCGCTACCGGACCAAACAACTCCTCGTCAAAGGCTGGCATGCCTGGTTGTACCTTATTGATGACCGTAGGCTGAAAATGAGCATCTTTTCGTTTACCCCCGTACAGGAGCTGTGCGCCCTGGTCTATCGATTTTTGCAATTGCTCTTCCAGTTTTTCCGCCAGATCAACTCTCGCCAGCGGTCCCACCTGGGTCTCCTCATCCATGGGATCTCCCTCCTTCAACTCTTTCAATTTATTAATAAAGAGACGGGTAAACTCCTCCTCCACCTTTGCCGCCACAATAAAGCGCTTAGCCGCAATGCAGCTTTGAGCATTATTGATCATACGGGCTTTTACAGCCAGTGCGGCTGCCTTTTCCAGGTCGGCATCCTCAAATATCACAAAGGCATTGGAACCTCCCAATTCCAAAACCGTGGTTTTGATCTCGCGGCCACAGACCTCAGCAACGGCAGATCCCGCCTTTTCACTTCCGGTAACCGAAGCCGCTTTAATGATAGGATTGGTCACTACATCCTCCATTCTTTTAGAAGGAATGGCCAGGTTCTGGAACACCCCTTCGGCAAAACCTGCCCTTCTGAATATTTCCTCTATGAGCTGAGCTGAACCCTGTACATTGCTGGCATGCTTTAAAACCGCTGTATTGCCGGCCATAACGGTAGGTGCCGCAAAGCGGAACACCTGCCAGAAAGGAAAATTCCAGGGCATCACCGCCAGGATAACCCCCAAAGGCTCGTAGGATACATAACTTCTTGCAGCGTCCGTTTTTATAATGGTGGGAGAAAGGAACTCTTCAGCTTTTTCGGCATAATATTCACATACCCATGCACATTTCTCTACTTCCGCCTGGGCCTCAGTGATGGGCTTTCCCATTTCCAGGGTTAATGTTTTAGCGTATTTTGAAGCATTGTCGCGCAGGTCGCTGGCGATCTTCAGCATTTTTTCACTCCGCTCCTTAAAGAAACTCTTTCTGAATTGCTGGAAGGTGCTGTTTGCCAGTTCCAGTTTTCGCTGAACACTCTCTTCACTATCTTCCGGGTATTCCCTGATCAGTTTCAGATCATAGGGATTGATGCTTTTCATTTCGATATCCGTTTTCAAATTGTACTTCCTTACCGGAAACCTTCATGTGGAAATGAGCCGGTTTATCCAATTGCAACTCTCCTGCAACTGCACCTCCTTCCTGCTCGGCAATACCATGCCTGTAGGAAAGGTCTCCGATGTCCGTAAGTATAAGTTTGCGGACAAGCTCATTTTCTTGCACGGTTTCCTGGTACATAAAACCAAGGTCGGCACGAATAGTTTTGACACCGTTCACCAGTCTGCAATTGCGGATAATCAGGTCAAAAAGATTTTTACCGTTCTCCGGAATATCAAAATAGTGCTGTAGATTTTCCCGGGTATACCCCTCGCTTTGTATTAACTCCAGGGCTTGCAGTATCAGGCAAAAATTGAGCTTGCGCGCCATATCGCGATGAGGATCATCCGGGTAAGCCCCGGACTCTATGAGCACACAGGGCACCTTTTGAATGTGAAAGAATTCACCCAGGGCAGCCGGATAGAACTCATCCGTATAACGACCGAAATGCCCAGGAATTAAATGTTGTGTGCCTCGCCACATGCCTGCAATCAACTGCATGGACTTCCTGCGCACCGCTGTAAGCTCCCGTTCTTCATTTTCCGAAGCAGCTAAAAAGCTGATGGTAGCCGTACGGCCTGTATTTCCGGCCGAAAAGAAATTCCGCTGATCGTGGAGGTTAAAAGCCCAATGCGGTTGGAAACGGTCAAACTCTTTTCTGAATATTTGCATTTCCGCTGATTGCCAACGTAATGCATCACGATTGGGATCTATGTTCAAAGCATTTCTCCGGCTAAAGCGCTCTGCCCCGTCCGGGTTAAGCATCGGTATAAAGAGAATGGTGAAATGTTGCTGCAAAGCCCTTCGATAAGGATCGTATTCATCCTCATGTGTGAGGAAATTCAAAAGATCAATCAGGGCCATGGTGGCCGTAGGTTCATTACCGTGCATTTGTGTCCACACCAACACTTTTATCGCCCCCTCTCCAAAACGAATGCTTTCAATAGGCCTTCCTTCCTCTGATCTACCCAGCACTTCCCATTGCAAACCTGGAAATCGCCTGTATTTCTCCAGCTTCTCCCTGAGCAGAGCAGGCCGTAACCAACGATGCCGGAAATCCTGTTCCAGGTAAGCCCCATAATCGTTAAAAGAGAATTGTTGCATCCGCTTATTTTCTTCGAAAGTAGTCACTTTAAGTTTATGTAAACTCAACCGTTGGTAAGCGGGTACGCTCTATTTTTGAATAAACATGTGCTAACGTTATGCTTATCAGGATCATTCTTATCAGCCTTGCTCTTTCTCCCTTCCCCATCCTGGCCCAGGCTAATTTACTGCAATCGGGGCCGATGCTCGGTTATGCCGAAATGCGTGAAGCAGTGGTGTGGATACAAACCACCACGCCCGCCCAGGTTTACGCGGTTTATATGGATACCGCTACCGGTGACCACTGGTCTACTGATACCATTTTTACCAGCTCTCATAATGCCAGCTGCGGTAAATTATATTTTACGGAGGTACAGCCGGGCACCACCTACTCTTACCGTTTATATGTAAATAATCAGGAAGTGAAGCGCGCTTATCCATTTCGTTTCACCACGCAAAAAGACTGGATGTATAAATCCGATCCGCCTGCTTTCCGTATGGCCATGGGAAGCTGTTCGTACATTAACGAACAACCTTACGACCGTGCCGGTAAGCCCTACGGCTCCCATTATGAAATATTTTCCAGCATAGCCGCTAAAAAACCAGATGCCATGTTGTGGTTGGGTGACTTCATTTACCTGCGTCCGGCCGACTGGACCAGCCGCACTGGCTATATTAAGCGATACACCCATACCCGTTCACTGCCCGAATTACAACCCTTGCTGGCCACCACCAATAATTTTGCTATTTGGGATGATCATGAGTTCGGACCTAATGATGCTACCGGAAGCTGGAAGTTTAAAGATGTAGCCCTTGAAGTTTTTAAGCTTTTCTGGGCTAACCCATCTTATGGTTACAGCGATCTACCCGGTATCATGAGTCACTTCACGTATAGTGATATGGACTTTTTCCTGATGGATAACCGCTATAACCGCACTGAAAACTATGAAAGGGGTGAAAAACATATTTTCGGTAAAGCCCAGTGCGATCGTTTAATTGACCAGTTGAAAGCAAGTCATGCCCCATTTAAGTTTGTGGTGAGCGGAGGGCAGTTCCTGAATACTGCCAGAATTTATGAGAACCACTCAAATTATGAGAAAGAACACAGTTATTTACTTTCCCGTATTGACGAAGAGCAAATAAAGGGGGTGATCTTTATAACCGGTGATCGTCATCATAGCGAAGTGATGCGCTATACCACACCATCAGGCTTGGTATTGCATGAGTTTACCGTATCCCCTCTTACCTCAGGAGTGGGTAAAGTCAACGAAACTAATGAGAACCTGGTTAAAGGATCCATTATAGAGGAGCATAACTTTGCGATTCTGGAATGTAGCGGCCCCCTTGAAGACCGTAAACTGGAGATCCAATTTTACGACTCCACCGGAGACTTGCTCTACCATTACTCCCTTACAAGTAGCTCTATTTACCATGAAAAATGATTTTACAAAAGTATATAAGTTAAAGTCATAAACCTGTTAATCAGGGTTTTTCACCATTTGACTTAAACAGTAAGATCAATTTTTAAGCACCGTTATTCAATCCAATCTTTTTCTTTATTCACATTTTTAACTTACTTTTACAAAAGTAAATATCAACAAATACTATGGATGATATAGCAATGAGAATCAAAGAGTTGATTGATGAGAAAGGTTTAGCAAACGGAGAGTTTGCCCGGGCTATTAACGTAAACCCTTCTATAATCAGCCACATACTCAACGGTAGAAATAAGGTTAGTCTGCAGATAATAGAAGCTATTAAAACACGATTTACAAATGTAAATTTAGACTATTTACTCACTGGTAATGGTAAGCTGTATAGTGGGATTACAAATGTAAAATCTGATAACGACCAATTCTCGGGGCATCCCGATTTAACTGATTCGGCCTTCCCTATGGAGGGAGTACGACACGCTGCCATTCCCGGTTCCGCTCCTCGCTACACCACCCCGGAAGAGGATGTTCCTGATACGGCAAATGAAAAGGAATCCGTAGCTAAAGAGCCAGTCCCCTATTCCAGTCTTTCCTTGCGCAATGAGGAAGTTGAGCAGGTGATCATCTTCTATAAAGACGGTTCCTTCAAAGTCTACCGTCCCCAACCTTCGTAATACCGCTTAGCTTTTATTACTTTTGCCCCTTTATCAGCAACATACTAGACTATGAATAATCGTACACTGGCATTAATATCCCTCATTTTGGTGGCTATGGTAACCCGCTTTATACCACATGCGCCTAATTTTACTGCTGTTGGAGCTGCGGCCATTATGGGAGGAACCCTATTCAGGAATTCATTTAAAGCTTTCTTAATTCCCGTATTAGCCCTTTTTATTAGTGACCTTGTACTGAATAACCTCGTATACTCCGCCTATTACGACAACTTTGTTTGGTTTACTCCAGGTTTTGCTCTTATTTATGGAGGTTTTATACTATCCGTATTGATCGGTCGCTATATGACCAATGGTTTTAAAGTGCTTCCACTGGCAGGAGCAGGCATCCTTTCTGCAATAGTGTTTTACCTGCTTACCAATGCCGGTTCATGGCAAGCCAGTCCTATATACTCCAAAGACCTTAATGGGCTTATACAAGCTTACGTTGCCGGTCTGCCTTTTCTTTTGAATCAGCTTGCAGGGACCCTGGTATATGGAGCTATTCTTTTCGGAACGGCCTGGTTCTGGATCGGTCAGCCCAAAGAAATTACCACTGCTGAGGCCTGATATTCCTTTTTAGAATATTCAGAATCGGGTATTTTGTAAAAACCCGATTGCAGAGCGGATTAAAGGATAAGCAAGTACCGCTGCCGTACCATCTCCGGTAGAAATGCCTGTTTGCAACAAGGCTTCTTTTTGGAAGTGTTTTAACAGCTGGGAATAGTTAAGATCATCCTTCATAGTGTCGCTGAAAACAACGTACTCCACCACCCGGGCATTGATAGCCGCAGCCACCAATAAAGCGGTAGCTGTAACCAGTCCGTCTACTAAAATGAGCATCCGGTATTCGGCAGCCTGTAAAAAAGCCCCGGTAATAGCTGCTATTTCGTAGCCTCCAAAAAGAGTAAGCAACATAAATGGATCGTGCGTTTTAGGGTGTTTACGAAGGGCCTTGAAAATGATCTCTTTATCCTGTTTATTCAGCGAGACCTGTCTTGGTTTTAATTCCAGCAAGGCAGCCATTAGGGCTATTGCGCTAAAGGTATTACCGTCTCCCAAGGCACCAAATATCAAAACATTGCTGCCACTTTTTCGCTCCTGGTCCACAAGTTCTGCTCCTGCGTCAAAAGCTTCATGGCATTGCGCTGTGGTCATGGCTGGCACATGACTGAAATTTTGAGTCCCGAAACCTACCTTACGATTAATGTGTCGCGACCCATGGTGAAGCCAATAACTCAGCAGGTTTTCAAAGTGGTGATCCACTCCCAGGTCTACTACCCGAAGCGTGATTTTTTGTTCCCGACACATTCGGTTCAAGGGACTATCTCCTTCCAGGAAATGGAGAACCCTGGAGGAAGTATCTCCACCTTCTGCACGTAAGGTCCTATCCCGAAAAGTATGGGTTATCCCGTGATCAGCGGCAAAAATGAGTAAAGCGGGTTTTTTGAGAACTGGGTTTGCTGTGCGGTTTACCAGACCTGCCTGAATGGCAACTTTACCAATAGGAGAGTTGGAAATTCCCTTTCCGAGCCTTTGCTCCAGTTTATTCTGTAATTGGTGAAAAAGCCTGCCGTTATGGACCGGGGCTATCTCAAAAGACATATAGTTTAGCGCTTAAAGCCGAAGTTAATGGGGACGTAACCCACTTCAAACTTATCCATTTCCTCACCATCCAGGCTAAAAACCTGCACTTGACCAGGCTGCGTTTCTCCTCTCTGGTCTCCGGCATATAACCTCTCCTCTTCTCCGTCATATTCAAGACAATTGAAATTACCGGTTATGAAAGGCATAACGGGTAAAGAGGTATCCCCCACAGAGTGTACGTAAATATCTGCAGCTCCCTGATCACTCAGGAAATATAGCAACTCGCCATCTTTATCGATCTTAAGATAACGGGGCTTAAGGAGGTTGTCAGCAAAAGTAAGGGTATCCAGCGGCTCCAACGAATCAGGATCAATGATCCGCAAGTCGCCAAAAGTGCTGTTCTCTACGGGGAATTTGGTTGAGCCAGGACTCAATACCCAAAGTTTGTTGTTCTTATCCAGTTGCAAACTGTTAGGATTTTCACCTACTATTATCGTATCCATGATGGTATCAGTTTCGGTTTGGATTACCGTCACTGTACTATCGGTTTGCAGTAAACCGTCTACCGTTCCACCGGAATTAACCACAAAAAGCCGGTCTTTGTAAATAAGCATGTTTTCAGGCCCGGCACCGGTCTCAATTTCTCTGACCAGTTTACGTGCTGAAAGGTTGAGAACATGCACTCCCCCTATTCCCCAGTCTGAAATATAATATTTGTTTTCATCCGCTTTGATCACGTAACGTGGACTGATCATACCGTCAATCTTGGCGATAACCTTCATATCTGCAGTATTCAGGATGTACACTATACCCTCACCCGATACTACGAGGAAAGTGATATCACCATCCACCAACACGCTCTGAGCAACGGCTCGTGTATTGTAGGCATTGACCTTCTGGAAGACATTATGCTCTACTTCACCGGTAAGGGGCTTATAAATGGATAAAGTACCAATACCACTGGGTGAAACGCCCTTATTTACGATAATTACATCGGCTGTGGCTTCAGGAGGCGCTGGACTGGGATCCTTTTTACAGGCGGAAACACCGACCAACAGGGTGGTTATGAGGGCTAAAAATACTGATCTTGTAGTCATAAGGTCTTTAAAATAAGGTTTATCCACTTCTCTATAACGTTCCTTCAAACAATAGGGTGTGGCTTTACCGCTTAATTTTTCCGAAAGTTAAAAATAAAGATCATTCTTAACCTCAGGCTATTGAGTATTCGTGTGTAATTAACCGGTTTGTCTTCGTAATTCCCGGGCGTTTTCCCGTGCCGCATCGGATACTTTGTCTCCGCTTAAAAGCCTGGCCAGTTCATCAATCTGCTCCTCTTCATCCAGTTTCCTTATCCGGGTAAAAGTTTGTTTGTTACTGCTTTCCTTCTCCACCTTATAATGATGCTGACCTAAAGAAGCTATCTGTGGCAAGTGGGAAATGGCCATTACCTGCATAACACTACCCATGTTTCGCAATATACCCCCGATCTTACCAGCCGTTTCCCCGGAAACACCACTATCGATCTCATCAAAGATGATGGAAGGTAAATTCCTGGTGCGGGCCAGAATAGCCTTTAGCGCCAGCATCACGCGGCTAAGTTCTCCTCCCGAAGCCACTTTGGAAAGCGGAGATAACCCCTGCCCACGGTTGGCGCTGAAGCGAAACTCAACCTTATCATTACCGCTGGTAGTATACTCTTCGGTGGATAATACGGCAATTTCAAAGGCAGCATCCGCCATATTAAGTCCACCCAAAAGAGCTTCTATTTCCGATTGTAATTGCGGCACCACCCTGATCCTGCTTTCGTGCAACTGAGCAGATGCTGCGTGCATATCTGCACTTATTTTCTCTTCTTCCTTACGCAGTTCGGTAATTTTTTCTTCAGTATCCGATAGCTCCAGTATCTTCTGTTCCAGTTCCTGCTTTCGTTCCAGTAACTCTTCAACGGTTTGCACCTGGTGTTTTTTCTGTAGGGTAAGCAGTTGACTTAAACGACTATCGAGACGCGTAATTTCCTCAGGGTCTGCATCCAGCTCAGACAATCGCTCCTCCATAGTAAGTCTGAGATCGTCCAGTTCAATCCGGCAGCTTTCCACTCTTTCCTGCCATTCACCAAAAACCACGTCAAATTTGCGGAGACCGGACAATATACTTTCCGCATGTTTCAATGCTGATAATACCGAAGAGCCATCATTATCCAACAGAGCCACACTTTTTCCCAAGCCACTTTGAACATCACCGGCACTCTCTGCCAAACGTAGTTTTTCTTCTATCTCTTCCTGCTCTCCAGCCTTGAGGTGAGTCTCTTCCATTTCATTAAACAAAAACTGAAGATAGTCCGAATCACCAGATTCATTTTCAGAAAGATGTATCAAATTTTCAAGTTCCTTTTTGATACCTCTGTACTGATTGAATATATTAGCATACCGGCTTTTCAACTCTCCATTATCGGCAAAACTATCCAGCAATTGTAATTGAAAGGATGTATTGTTGAGCAGCAGGTTTTGGTGCTGACTATGCACATCGATCAGCCGTTGGGTGAGCTCTTCCAGTATATCCAGGGTAACCGGTGTGTCATTAATAAAGGAGCGTGACTTACCCGAGGGACTTATTTCCCTGCGGATGATGCTGATCTCATCAAAATCAAGGTCATTATCCTTAAAGAATGGTTCGTACTCCGCAATATTAAGTTTGAACGTACCTTCTACAATGCATTTTTCATCTGTATTGCGCACCGATTTCAAGTCAGCCCGCTTCCCCAGGATTAGTGAGAGCGCTCCCAGGATAATGGATTTTCCGGCACCCGTTTCTCCGGTTACCACGGTAAATCCATTGGGCCAGTCCAGCTCCAGGCGATCTATTAAGGCATAGTTTCTAATGGAAAGGTGCTGCAACATGCAGAATAATTTTCAGTGCTGGTTCAAAGATCGTAAGAGAAATTGATACTGCGAAGAGGATACGGATTAACTCCGGCCAATAGCCTCATACTTATTGGCATTATTAGCATCAATCTCAATAAGTACTTCTTTCAGATCGGCCAGTTTCATGGGTTCTCCACCGCTAAAGATATTAATGATCTCTATGCTTTTGGCGTCAAAAAAAAGTTGCATCAGGAAGGAGTTAGGTCTTTTCTGATTCACTTCGGCCAACTGCATTAACGAGGCCTTGATATTTTCCTTGGCCAGCCTTTGCTGAGAAGGTTCAAACATCAGGTCCAGGCCCTGCCGGTGATACTGGTACAAACACTGGCGCAAGCCGTTAAATGCCGGGTTCTGTAAATTGTCTATCAGCCAGAAGCGATTCTTGTTGCTCCCGGAAAAGCCAGACCACCCCGGAAAGCCGTTATTCTGACTATTATTTACAATAGCCAGCGCCCTATCGTAAAAAGGATCGCCTCCTTTCTTGGCGTAAGTATCGTGATCCAGGCCAATAATAACGTATGCGTAGTAGGCCAGCACCGATGTAAGGTTGGAAAGGCTGGTGTTTTCGGAAAAGTCCAGCCGATCGAATTCCAGGTATTCGAATTGAAAATCATTATCCATGTGCACCAATACCGGAGAACTATAGCCGGACTTAAAAATGGGCCGGCTGTACTGAATTTGTAAAGTTCCTTTGAACTGTTCGTTATTACGCTCCGTAATGTTGATCACAAAAGAACACTTGATGCGTTCTTCCGGCTGGTACACTTCATCGGTCCACTTACGGGTATTCAAAAAGTTGACAATAGCCGTTTGGAGAGTTGTAAATATCTGTTTATTGGTACTTTGCACATTTGGCGAAAGCACCTGTACTTCAGCATTTAACTCCTGGCTATGTACTTTAGTAAAACCTGTAACAAGGCTAAGCAAGCAGGTGGTTACAAATATGATCGAGTATTTCCTTTGCAATTTCACTTTTACTTTTCAGTTCTAAGGTATGTGTTTTTTCATCCCTTCCGATCAGGATCACCTCATTGGTATCGTATCCAAAACCCGATCCCTTTTCAGACGGGGTGTTTAAAACGATCAGATCACAGTTTTTCTTGTGCAGTTTTTGAATAGCGTTCGGAACCGCATTCTGCGTTTCCAATGCAAAACCCACCAGAACCTGACCATCAGATTTCCTTTCTCCTAAACCTCGCAGTATATCGGGATTTTCCACCAAAAGGATTTCCAGGTTATCTCCACTCTTTTTTATTTTTTGGTCAGCTTTTTTAGCCGGCTTATAATCTGCCACGGCTGCAGAGAGTATGGCAATGTCCATATTGGTAAATATCTCCTGACAGGCTTCATTCATTTCATCAGCGGAAACTACGTCATGAACTTCAATAGTCGAATCCCCCGGCCGGGCAGATCCCGGTCCTAAAACCAGGAAAACCTGGGCACCTAAAGCGGAAGCCTGCTCAGCGAGGGCCACCCCCATTTTCCCGGAAGAGTGGTTTCCAATAAAGCGCACCGGGTCAATTGCCTCGTGCGTAGGCCCGGCATTGATCAGTATTTTTTTTCCTTTTAACGGAGAACGGATATTCATATCCTCCTCTACAAATGCGATGATCTCCTCAGGCTCGGCCATGCGACCTTCGCCTTCCAGGCCACTGGCCAGTTCTCCCTTGCCAGCCGGGATAAAGTGGTGGCCAAAGGATTGCAGTTTTTGGATATTCTCCCGAGTGGCCGGATGTCTATACATATCCAAATCCATGGCCGGAGCAAAATAAATGGGGCATTTGGCCGACATATACACCCCTAACAAAAGGTTATCGCAGGTGCCGGACACCATTTTACCCAGAGTATTGGAAGTGGCCGGAGCAATGATGATAAGGTCGGCCCAAAGAGCCAGCTCTACGTGATTATTCCATGTACCGGAATCATCTTCGGAGTCAAAATATTCCCAGAGAACGGGGTTTTTGGAAAGCGTTGCCAAGGTCAAAGGGGTAACAAAGTCACGCGCTGCCGGACTGAGTACCACTTTAACTTCAGCACCCGCCTTAATGAGAAGGCGGGTGAGAAAAGTAGTTTTATAGGCGGCTATGCTGCCGGTCACACCCAGCAACACCTTTTTCCCGCGCCACATTTTTAATCTTTCTTGTCTTCCGGATAGCGGTAGTATACCTGACCTTCCTTCCACTCTTCTATAGCCAGGGCGGTAGGTTTAGCCAAAGCTTCGTAAAAACGGCTTACTTCTATCTGCTCCTTGTTTTCGAAGATCTCTTCCAGGCTTTCGGTATGTGTAGCAAACTCTTCCAGCTTGTCATTAAGCTCAATCTTAATGTCCTCTCCTATCTGGTCTGCACGCTTAGACAGAATGGCTACCGCTTCGTATACATTACCAGTTGGGGCATCCAACTCATTATGATCACGGGTTACGGTAGTTTTGGGGGCTTCTCTCTTTTTGTAGTCTATCATGATATTACGACTGAATTTTCTTTAAGTTCTCAATTTGATCCTGAATTTCCACGTACATCTGCACGGCATCTTCCACATTGGCGCCTTCAGGATAGCGCTCTATAAAATCAAAATAAGCCGTTTTCGACTCAATAAATCTCTGCAATTTTTTGGATTCAATACTGTTTTTAGCCAACTCATAAGCCGACTTGAGGCGAAGATAATACGCTTCTTCCCGGTATTTGGTATCCGGGTAGTCATTCAGGGTATTGTTAAAAGCTACTACTGCCGATTGATAATAACCGGTTTTGTAATACAACTCCGCTATTTCAAAAGATTTTTTCTCCAGCTTACGCCTCAATTCAATAATGAGATCATTGCACTGCAATAGGCGTTCACTATCCTGGTGGGTATTTACAAATAACTGTAATTCATTAATAGCCTTATAGGTATAAGTTTGATCAAGACTATACGCAGGCGACTCCAGGTAGTAACAATACCCTACCATAAAAGCACATTCTTCGGCTTTTTCATGGGTAGGAAAGGTTTTGCTGAAATTCTTGAAGTGATAGGCTGCCAGGATGTAATCCCCCAGATGATAATTGGTATATGCAAAGTAGTAATATACATCCGCAGCTTTTTGCGTACCGCGGTATAAGCCAAGGAGTTCATCAAACAAAGGATAAGCCTTATTGTACTTTTCTTCATTGTAGTACTCCACCGCTTTGGTGTACTTAAGGTTAAGGTCTGTACTCTTCAGAACTTTTTGATATTCGCTACAAGCCGTGGCACTAACAATAATCAGTGCTATGTATACAATTCGTTTCAGCATATCCAAAATAGTTGGCAAAATTACAAATATGCTTTGAATTGGTAAACGAATAAAAGGCTAATAAATTTCAGAGCCTTGATATGGGGAGTATTATTTCCTCTTTTTCCAGTTGGGCAAATATCTCATCCGCTATCAGTTGCCGGGTAGTGTCCGGGTAATCAATGCTTAAGGGTTTGTGATATTTAACCCAATCCTTGATTTGTAAAAGTGCTTGATCATTGAGGGTTTTAGCTATGGGCAAGCCCATAGATCGCATGGCTTCGGCATTGCAGAATTGTTCGTACTGCCGCTTTATAGGGATCACAAAAACCTTTTTCCCCATAAAAATAGCTTCTGCCGGAGTTTCAAAACCCGCTGAGGTTAGTATACCCTCACAGGAAGTAAAGCTTTCAATAAAATCACTATTGGATATGGGCCTGAAACACACATTATCCAGCTGGTAAGGCTCGCGGGTAAATTTTGAAAACACCTGCCACTCCTTATCGGTAATCTGTGAAAGGTAACGGTGTATACGCTCATCCCCATAAGCCGGCAGGTATACTGTATAATGCCCAAGGTTACTTATAACAGCCCTACGGATCTCGCCCCGTATAACCGGCCGTTGGATGAACGTGTCGAAATGGTCAAAATGAAAGCCGATAGCGCGGGTACAGGGTGCGTAGTTTTTTAATATCAATTCTCCCAACCACTGCCTGCGTTTGGGCCTCGGGGTTTTCTCAGACCTAAAGGAGGCCTGGTGCCCCATTCCGATGCAATTGATCTTACGCATTTTACAGGCCCAGGCAGTAATGAATTCAAAATCATTAATGACCACATCGTAATCCTGTACCGGAAACGAGCGTATTTCCTGGAAAATCTTGAAAAGGTTGTTCTTGAAGAGCGTTTTCATATAGCTCACCCCTCCCCCCTTATCGTAAATGAAGGTAAGTCCTTTGCTCCGGTACTTGATAGCACAGGGTAACTCTACATTGCTTTGATCTCCGCTAAGAACCACATCCACTTGTCCGAATTCCTGCAGAACCGGTATAATTTCACGGGCACGCGCAACATGACCATTACCCGTTCCCTGTATGGCATAAAGTATCTTAAGCGGTTTTTTCAAGGGAGTTGTAGTCAAAGGTTACTTTTCGGATCAGTTCATTCAGGTTCAATTCACTGAGATCGTCATCTTCATCGGCCAGCTTCACAAAATCCTCTTCCTGGTATTGAAAAAGCGACCATTTGTTATGGTGATATTCCAGGGACGTAAGGTTTTCGATCCAGTCGCCTGAATTCATATAAATACAGCTCTTACCATTTTTCTCCACCGTACGCATTTGAGGCTGATGGATATGGCCGCAAGCCACATAATCGTAATCATTCTCCATGGCCAGATGGGAAGCTGTCTCTTCAAAATCGCCAATAAACTTTACTGCTTTCTTTACACTTTGCTTGATCTTTTTGGAAAAGCTGTAACGTTCCCGTCCCATTTTTTCAAGCAACCAATTACTTACGCTATTCATGAGTATCAAAAGGTCATAACCCCAACCGCCCAGTTTTGCAATCCACTTGGCATTATGGATAGACGCGTCAAAAATATCGCCATGAAAAAACCATATCTTTTTACTACCCAGTTTTAATACCAGTTTATCGGCCAGGGTGATATTACCAAAGGAGAGATCCGTAAATTTCCGCAGCATCTCGTCATGGTTACCGGTGAGGTAGTAAATACGGCTGCCTTTGGAGGCCAGGCTGAATATTTGCTTAATGACTTTCAGGTGATACTTGGGAAAGTAGCGTTTTCTGAACTGCCAGATATCAATAATGTCTCCGTTGAGCACCAGGATTTCCGGCTGGATGGATTTAAGATAGCGATAGAGTTCCTTGGCCCGGCAACCGAATGTGCCCAGGTGAACATCGGATATAACCACTACTTCCACCTTGCGTTTTTCCATCTGAAAGAGTTTTAAGAGCTCCCCTTTTTAAGGCTTGCAAATTTTTCTCAAAACTCATCCGTTCATGTAACGTAAAGATTAAGAGTACATTATTAACAATTTCATTATCAACATCGCTTTGTGAAAAGGAATTAACATATCCGTAACCATGGGATTCTGTTTCCTTTTACGGTCTGCACTTAAGCGCCTTTCTTTCGGAGCTCGTCACGGATCTCAATAAGCAACTCTACCTCTTTGGAAGGAGGTGGCGGAGTGGCTGGCTCAGGTTTGGCCTCTTCTTTTTTCATGTATTTATTATAGGCCTTCACAACGAGAAAAATAACCCAGGCTACAATAAGAAAGGTGATGATGGTATTAATAAAGTTACCGTAGGTTACGGCTATTTCTTCTACAGCAGGGCTCATCTCTGTATCTCCCTGCATTACGGCCGGCTGTCCTTCCTGTATAATTATTTTAAGGTTAGAGAAGTCCACACCTCCCAATATTTTACCCAAAGGAGGCATGATAATATCATTGACCAGGGATTTTACAATAGCACCAAAGTAGGTACCCATAACCAAACCTACCGCCAATTCCAGGACATTACCCCGGGCGATAAACTTTTTGAACTCTTTGAACATACGTGGCAAACTTTACTGTTAAACTAATCACAAGATACACCAAAAGCCTATATTTACTACTAACCTAAATAATACTTATGGATCTTACAGAAAAGGAAGATGTGTTCACTGATAAAGGAGGACGGTTCATCCGTTCAGCCTTTGATCTAGGCGATAAGCTTACGGAAATAAAGGCCTTTGTTTTTGACTGGGATGGAGTATTCAATGATGGTCGCAAAGGTCAAAATGTGTACAGCCATTTTTCGGAAATAGATTCCATGGGAATACAAATGCTGCGTTTCGGGTATTTCTTGAAAAACAAATCTCTGCCGGTGGTATCGGTGATCACCGGAAAACAAAATCCTTCGGCCGTAAGCTGGGCCAAACGTGAGCATCTTGATGTGGTATACCTGAAGTGTGTGCAAAAGCAAAAGGCGCTTCTCGACCTTTGCGATAATTATAACATTACACCTAGCGAGGTGTGCTATGTATACGATGATATACTGGATGTTCCGGTAGCAAAGCTGACAGGCATTCGGTTGGCCGTTGGTCGCAATGCAAATCCCCTCTTCCTGAAATACCTGGAGAAAAATCAACTGGTCGATTATATTTCGGGATGTAACGGTGCTGAACATGCGGTCCGCGAATTCTGTGAACTACTGCTTTTGCTTATGGATAAGCATTATGAGGTAATTGACCGAAGAGCTTCTTATGATCAGAAATACCAGGAATATTACGCCAGCAGGCAAGCCCTTAGAACTGTTCTATATGAATATAAAGACGACCTTATAAAGCCTTTGCGGGATAATGAATAGTCTTACATTTGTTCTATCTAAAACAAATACATTACAATCCATGAAGAAAACATTCCTTGCCCTGGCTATCGTACTTTCAGGTACAACGTTTGCACAGGAGCTACCCATGCCGAGCCCCACGGCTACTTTACAACAACGCATTGGTTTAACCGATTTTACTATAGTGTACAGCCGCCCGGGTGCTAAAGACCGCCAGGTTTTTGGAGACCTGGTTCCTTATAATGAAATGTGGCGTACCGGTGCCAATGGCAATACAACCATTCAATTCAATACGGACGTAGAGTTTGCTGGCACCACTGTATCTCCCGGTAAATATTCACTCTTTACTATTCCCGGTGAAGGTGAATGGACCATTGTTTTGAATAAGAAAACAGATCTTTGGGGTACCGGAGGTTATGATGAAACCATGGATGTAGCCCGTTTTAACGTAAAAGCTGATAAAAACGGTATGACTGAAACATTCACTATTGACTTTACAGATATACGTACAGAGTCAGCTAACCTCACTTTGAGCTGGGAAAAAACACAGGTTAATATTCCGGTTAAAGTGGAAGTATCCAAAATAGCTATTGAGAATATTGAAGAGGCACTTTCTTCAGCTGAAGCCGATGCTAAATGGAGAGTTTATCGCAATGCGGCCAACTATTACCACAATAACAACATAGAGGCCGACAAAGCCCTGGAGTACATTGATATGTCTATCAAGAGTAAAAATGACTCCTGGTATAGCTATTGGTTGAAAGCTGAAATCCAGGCCGATATGAATAACTACAAAGAAGCCATTGCTTCTGCCCAAAAAGCCAAGGAAATAGGCCAGAAAGAGGCAAAGGCCAGCGGTTCAGAGTTTTCTTATGCTGCTATGATCGATAAGGGTATAGCTGAATGGAAAGCTAAAAAATCTTAAGAATCAGCTCACCGCTTGCACG
>CETZ01125682.1_pt1 | contig 21507 bp, 23 predicted proteins | sample 531441 | NCBI WGS metagenome assembly CETZ01 (sample SAMEA2623098, study PRJEB7988) | marine metagenome | isolation source: saline water (ENVO:00002010), including | reverse complement strand
TCATTTTTGAGAACATGGATAATACGCGACCCTGCAGGTGACCACTAAGCATACGGGGCTGTAGTACTTTAGCCTGCGTTTCGCGGTTCAGGTCCTGTAATACAGTGGATTCGGGAGAAGTGTGGTCCTCTACGTACTGTTCGAGTTTTTCCGGTAAAAATTCCATCACTAGGCGGGTTTGTATACCAACGTACTCAGCTGCTCCGGAGCCAGTATCTCATTGGCTACTTCCAGCAGGTCATCGGCCGTTATTTGTTCTATTTTATCACGAATCTCTTCAAAGGTATCGATACGATCAAAGGTAAGCAGCGATTTTCCCAGCGCCAGCATCAGGGAAGCATTATTTTCCTGGGCCATGGCAATTTGCCCCAGGATCTGGCGCTTGGCCTTGCTCAATTGGACGGTGCCGAGTTTTTTCTCGCGCAGTTTTTTTAGTTCTTTTTCAATAAGTTTCAGCGTACGGGCCATGGTGGAAGGGTCTGTACCGGCATAAATGCCAAAAACCCCGGTATCGGAATAGGGGTTGTAAAACGATTCAATATTATAGGTGAAGCCGTATTTTTCACGGATGTTGAGGTTGAGCCTGGAGTTCATACCCGGACCTCCCAAAAGGTTATTCAGTAAGTGCAGGGTCCGTGCTTTATCCTCATCGGCAGCATAAGCACGGGTCCCAAGCACCACATGGCTTTGGAATACGGGCCTTTCACTTTCAATATTCGCCTGGCGATAAGGTTGAGGTGTTGAGCGTAACAGGGAACTCTGGCGTGCGGGAATGGACTCTGTAACCTTTTTAAGGTAGTTAAGGATACGACTGGCCTTGATGTTACCCACATAGCTGAACACCATCTGGTTGGTGCCATAGGATGAATCCAGGAAGCTGAGAACATCCTTTCGGCTAAAGGACCGCACCGTTTCCGGGGTGCCCAGTATATTCATGCCCAGGGGGTGCCCGGGAAAAAGCAAGGCTTCAAAATCATCAAAAATCAGCTCTGAAGGACTATCCTTATAACTGTTGATCTCATCAATGATCACCTCTTTTTCCTTTACCAGTTCTTTTTCCGGGAAAATGGAGTTAAAACCAATGTCAAAGATCAACTCGATGGCCCGTTGGTAATCGTTCCCCAGAAAGGAAGCGTAGATCACTGTGTCCTCTTTGGTAGTATAGGCATTCAGCTCACCCCCGGCATCTTCCATTCGGCTGAGGATGTGGTAGGCCTTTCGCTTGGCGGTTCCTTTAAAGAGTATGTGTTCGATAAAATGTGCCAGCCCTTCGGTTTCAGGGCTTTCATCGCGGCTTCCGGCTTTTACCATTAGCCCGCAGTGGCCAACCGGGCGATTGGCGTAACGGTGTACAAAGCGGATGCCGTTGGGCAATTCAAAAACTTCAAATTCCTTCTCCATATATTGCTTGGGTAATCTCCGCGGCTGTTACTTCTTCAATACTTTGGATTTCCAGATACTACGGGTAATGTCCAAAAAAGCGTTAAAGGCCATATTGGCCTCCTTTTGGAGGCTTCGCTGCGGCATCACTTCACTTATCATATCCAGGGTCCATGGTTTCCTGAAATAATCAAGGATACGTTCATCATCGGGATTGATGAGAAAATCAATCTGGTCCTTCCATTCGTAACTCATGGTAAAGGCTGGGTTGTGGGTACGTTGAACGATCTTCCACCCGATAGACTGTCGAGGGAAATAATTGAGAAACAATTCACCAAAATCAAGATTATCACTCATCCCAAGTTTTTCCTTTTCATACATCACCACGGTGCCTGCTATATCCAATAACACCCATTTATGGGATTGTTTGGGAATAAGGTATTCACCTACCAGGGAAGGAGTTTCCAAATAGCCTTTCTTGGCCACACGGCACATTTCCTTGATAAACTTTTCGGGATGCTCCACGTGTTCCAGCACCTGTTCGCAGATCACATAGTCGAATTCATTATCCTCAAATGGCAGGTTTTCACCGTCTGCCTGCATAAAAGTTTGATGCGGCAACACTTTAATATCGGATGATCGGTGGGTATTGTCATTGGTATACTTGTCTACACAAACATTGGCCCGGGGGTGGGGAAAATCGCCACTTCCGATATCCAGCACACGATCATTTGGTTTAATATCCAGTTTAAGTCGTGATGCGGGGCTCCCTATTTTCATTGTATGTCAACATGTTATAATGGAGGGCAAAAGTAGTGTATTACACAAACTTATTTCAGCCATTTATCGAGCCATGCGAAGAATTGATCGTGCCAGATCAGGCCGTTTTGCGGGTTGAGTATCCAATGACCCTCATTAGGAAAGTAGAGAAATTTGGCCGGTACACCTCTCAGTTTGGCCGCCTGGAAGGCTTCCATTCCCTGATTTTCGGGTACCCTGAAATCCTTACCACCATGGATCACGAGAATGGGAGTATCCCAGTTCTGTACCAGATCCTTAGGATCAAAAGTGTCATACGTGGCTTTATTTTCCTTTTCCCAGTAGGGGCCGCCCAGGTCCTGGTTGGCAAAGAAGAGCTCCTCGGTAGAAAGGTACCAGCTCTCCAGGTCAAACAAGCCGCAGTGCGAAATGAAGGCTTTAAAACGTCCCTGGTGGATTCCAGCCAGGTAATAAACCGAATAGCCTCCATAGCTGGCGCCCACACACCCGAGGTGATCCTCGTCTACAAAAGGCTCCTTCTTTACATCGTCAATAGCCGCCAGGTAGTCACGCATAGCCTGGCCACCCCAGTCGCCTGAAATTTCCTCATTCCATTCACGGCCAAAACCCGGAAGGCCTCTCCTGTTAGGGGCCACAACTATGTATCCCTGTGCGGCCATCAGCTGAAAGTTCCAGCGGAAGCTGTAAAACTGAGATACCTGTGATTGTGGACCTCCCTGGCAATACAATAGTGTGGGATATTTTTTGGCCGGGTCAAAATCGGGAGGGTAAATAACCCAGGTCAGCATTTCCTTGCCGTCAGAAGTAGGCACCTTACGTTTTTCAACCCTACCCCGCTGGATGGACTTGTAGATGTTGTCATTTACATGGGTGAGGACAATGGCTTCTTTTGAGGAAGGGTTCAGGCGATATATCTCCGTAGCATTGTTCATATCCTGGCGCTCTGTGATCAGGGATTTACCGGCTACTTCAAAATGATTATAGTTGTATTCGCCTTCACTTACAGCTTCCAGTCTGGCTTTCCCCTCGCTGTTTATCTTCCTGGGAAGCTCTACCCGGAATATCTGGTTGGTGCCTTCACTGGGTACACCGGCATACAAGGTATTTTCACCGGCCCAGCTAAAGGATTGGAAGGTAAAGGCATCGTATAAATTGGCTGAAACCAATACCTTCATGCGTGCACCGCTCTTTACATCGTGAATGATGATATCATTTACATCGCTTTCATAACCAGGGGTTTTCATGCTCATCCAGGCTAGTTTACTGCCGTCCGGTGAAAATTTAGGCTCTTTATCGTAACCCTCCATTCCCTGGGTGAGGTTGGTGGTTTCCCCACTTTCAAGGTTTACCATATACAGGTCAGAATTGGTACTTACTGCCCATTCCTTGCCGCTGAGTTTTTTAGATTCATAAACCACGGTTTTTCCATCAGGGCTAAGCGTAAAGGACTCACTGCCCCCGAAAGGATTAAGTGGAGAGTCAAATTTTTCACCTTCCATGAGGTCACGGAAGCTGCTTACTTTATTCAGGTCCTTATCCACATAGGCGATGCATACATGGTTGTATTCGGCATCGCTCCAGTTATCCCAGTGACGGTACATCAGGTCATCAATAATATAAGCCTCAGCCTTGGTTAGATCAGGGTAAAGATCGGCTGTGGTAGGCTCCAGCTTAACACTTTTGGTAAAGAGGAGCGCTATCCTTCCATCCGGGAGGTCATAGGCCTTTATATTGGCAATCCCCTCTATATCGGTCAACTGCTTTTGATCGGAGCCATCCTTTTTCATAATATGGAACTGGCCACCGTGACTAAAACCAACCATAGACCCTCCTTTTAGGTAAAAAGCACCGTATTCGCTGCCGGGCCTATCAGTGATCTTCTTGCGGTTAAGTCCGTCCAGGCTCATCATGTACAGGTCACGGTTACCTTTATTGTCCTTGATGTTGTATTGGGTTACTCCATAGATAATGTCTTTTCCATCCGGTGAAACGGTTTCCAGTCCAACCCGGCCCAGTTCCCAGAGAAGTTCGGGTGTCATTACCTGGTTCTGTGCAAGGAGACAGGTAAACGGTAATAACAGAAACAGGAGTGCTACTTTTTTCATGGCTGATTTTTGATTTGAGTTTCGAAAATAGCCATTTAATCGGTTCAACCGTATGTCTGCTCCTTAGTGTATAGGTAGGGTTGAATGAATTCAGGTGATGGGCAGTTCCACGAAAAAGGTGCTGCCCCGGTCTTTCCCTTCACTTTCGGCCCAAACTGATCCTTTGTGCAGCTCTACTAAGGTTTTTACAATGGAGAGTCCCATTCCGTTAGACCGCTCCTTGCCGGTGGGTACTGAACTCAGGCGGGCAAAACGGGTAAAAAGTTTTTTCTGATCTTCTTCATTAAGCCCTTGTCCCTGGTCGCTAACCCCTATGATCATACTTTTGGAGCCGGCTGAAGCCAGGCTTATGCGGATGTCCGTGCCAGGGTAGGAATATTTGATGGCATTGCTTACCAGGTTTTCCAGAACCTCAAGTATACGGTTCCGGTCTATGGAAATATCAGAGTCCGAATGGATCTCAAGGTGGATTTTCTGCTTTTTTTGTTGAGCCTGAAGGTGAAAGTTGTACTGAATGGTTTCGAGTAATTCCCGCAGGTCCGTTTTTTCTTTTTTGAGGGTGAATTCACTGTTCTCAATGCGGGAGATATACATCAGGTTATTGATCTGGCTAAGTATACGCTCGGCAGATTCTTCTACCGTATTTGCCATTTCCACTAGATGTGGATGGCCTGAAGCTTCCTTGCTCAATAGTTGGGAGGCCAACAGTATGGTAGAGGTAGGGTTTTTAAGATCGTGTATGGTGAAATTCAAAAGGTCAGATTGTGCCCGGATCGCTTTCTTGGCAGCTACGCGATTTTCCAGTTCATCCATTACCAGGGAGGCAAGGGTTTCCAGCATCTGCATCTGCTTTTCCGAAACTTTTCTGGGTTTGGAGTCTATCACACATACCGTTCCCAGAAGGTGTCCTTCTGCGGTTTTGAGGGGCGCACCGGCATAAAACCGGATGCCGTCCTTTGCTGATACGAAGGGACTGTCCATAAGATCCGGAACCTTGTGTGTATCCTGGAAGAAGGTAATCTCACCTTCCAGTATAGCCAGTGAACACAGGCTGTGTTCCCGTGGAATGGAGTTTTTCGGGATAGCGCTGAGGTTGGACTTTAGGAATACCCGGTCCTTATCTACAAAGGTTACAAAACCATTGGGTGCGTCAAATATCTGGCAGGCCAGAAGAGCGATCTTGTCAAAGGCTTCCTCCGCAGGCGTATCAAGAATCTCGTAGTTATAGAGCTTGTTTAGCCGGTCCTCATCATTCCGAGGTATAATGGATGCAGGCTTCGTGTAGTTCACCCTTTCCGATATTAGTATGGCGCTTTTGCTTATCATAAATCATTCTACATATTAGGGTACATACCCGTTTAATCCTTATAAAGTTGCATTATCTCGTATGACAACAAAAGTGATTTTGGCGTTTCGAAGATACGGAATCTGTATACGTATACTTAGATTTTGAATAAATTTTGTTTAACTTTTTAGCGAAGAAATAAAACAAAATAAAAAAAGGGAGGGGATAAAATAAAGAAGCCCCGCTCAGCGGGGCTTCAAGGAATATTTTGGTAAAGCTTATTTGAACTCAAATAATTCGTCCTTGCTGTTGTAGAAGTGATATTCCAGGAATTTGAAAGAATCCCGGGGAATGATCTTCAGGTTCTTTTTGTATTTGCGAGACCATTTTCTACGCAGGCTATTGAAAATACCCTTGGTGAGGTAGGCCGCAATAAAGGGGTGGGTGTGCAGGAAAATGTTTTTATCCTTTTCCTGGGTACCGATCAGTTCCAGGCGGTTTTCGATCTCGTCAATAATGAGTATCGGTGCTTCCACCTCTCCATTGCCATCGGGGTTTTCCTCGCGAGTCTGGATATTCATTTCCGGGCGAACGCGCTGTCGGGTAATTTCCACCAAACCAAAACGGCTCGGAGGAAGTATCTTATGCTTCGCACGGTCGGAACGCATCACTTCCTTTAGCTTTTCGTAAAGCTTTTTGCGGTTCTCTGATCGGTGCAGATCAATGAAATCCACCACAATGATACCACCCATATCCCGCAGGCGAAGCTGGCGTGCTATTTCCTCGGCAGCGGCCAGGTTCACGGATAGAGCGTTGGCTTCCTGGTTTTCATTACTATTGGTACGGTTGCCGCTGTTCACGTCAATTACGTGCATAGCTTCCGTGTGTTCAATAATAAGATAGGCGCCTTTGCCCATAGATACGGAGCGGCCAAAAGAACTCTTGATCTGACGTTCCACACCCATCTGGTCAAAAATGGGCACACGTCCCTGGTACTGTTTTACCATCTCCTCTTTACCAGGTTCTATCTTCTTCAGGTAATCCCGGAGTTCATCGCCCAGGTCAGTGTCATCTGTGGTAATACTATTAAAAGAGTCATTAAGTATATCCCTGAGCAGAGCCGATACACGGTTCAATTCACGGAGTGCTCTGGAGGGGGCTTTGAGGCGCTGCATCTGACGGTGCAGGGTTTTCCACTTTTGTACCAGGTTCTGGAGGTCCGCATCCAGTTCAGCTACTGAGCAATCCTGGGCTGCAGTACGTACAATTATCCCGAATCCTTTGGGGCAAATGCTCTGAATGAGCCTTCGTAAGCGGTCTTTTTCTTCTTTGTCCCGCATCTTGGAGCTTACGCTGATGCGGTTGCTGAATGGGACTAAAACTATGTATCTGCCGGCTAATGAAAGCTCGGAAGTAATACGGGGCCCTTTCGTAGAAATGGGCTCCTTGGCTATTTGTACTAAAATCGTCTGTCCCGGTTTTAGTACCTTATCAATACTGCCGTTTTTATCGATATCCGGTTCAGGGGTAAAGTCTGTGAGAGACCACCGCTGCTTTCCGGTCAGGGTTCTTTTGGTAAACTTGTTCAGTGACCTTATCTGAGGTCCCAGATCATGGTAATGTAAAAAAGCGTCCTTTTCATAACCTACATCCACAAAGGCCGCATTAAGGCCGGGAACAACTTTTTTGATCTTGCCCAGGTATATATCACCTACTGCAAATTCATCAGCATTGTCGTAGTGGAGTTCAGTGAGTTTACCATCCCTGAGTAGCGCTATGGCTACTTCGCTGGCAGTACGAGAATTGATTATTAATTCTGTACTCACCGTAAAATGTTTTAAATAGCCTGCCTAAGCGGCAGTACTATTGATTAATGAAACACCAAAAGCACCGCATACGGGTGCTTTATGATGGGTATCTAAAATGTGGAAGACAATTACTTCTTCTTGTGACGGTTCTTTCTCAGACGCTTTTTGCGCTTGTGAGTGGCCATCTTATGTCTTTTTCTTTTCTTTCCGCTTGGCATAACCTAAACGTTTTTCTAGTTAGCTCTTAGTTCTTTTAATTCCTGGTCGATCTGTTGTTTCTGATCCGGGTCTGTAGCCGTTTCATAGGCTTTTTCCAGACTTTCGCGCGCCCTGGCAGAGTCTCCAGAATTCATATAGGCTTGCGCGAGAAACCGGTGGGCATCGGTATTTTGAGGTTCTAGCTCGAGTACTTTCTCAAAACGCCCAACAGCCTTATCAAATTGTCCGGTTTGAATGGACATAACTCCCAGTGTAAAATTGGCTTTTACGTTTTCAGGATACTCGTCTGCAACGGACCTGATCTGCAAGATTGCCTGCATGGGAGGTAACTCGCCCGACTGAAGTTTCCGGAGTGCTTCATCTACTTTCTCATCGGGAGAAAGTTCTTCGGAATCCTGTGCGGGTGTGGTGGCTGTTTCCTCATCGGCAGTGGCTTGTGTACTGCCTGATGGTGTTACCGGTAAAAAATACAAGAACGCCAGCAAGGCCAAGCCAACTAAGATCAATAAAGCCGGGCCTTTTTTCATGGTTTAATTACTTAACTTTTACTTTCTTCTTAACCGCGTCTACGAAAGTCTTGGCGGGTTTAAAAGAAGGAATATTATGTGCCGGGATGATGATGGTAGTATTCTTGGAAATATTACGTCCTGTCTTCTCAGCTCTCTTCTTAATAATAAAGCTTCCGAATCCCCTGAGATATACGTTGTCACCTGATTCAAGTGAGTTACGTACTTCTTTCATAAAAGCTTCTACAGTAGCTTGTACATCAGCCTTTTCCATACCAGTCTTGTCGGAGATCCTGGTTACAATGTCAGCTTTAGTCATTTGTAATATTGATTAAAAGTTAAACTGTCTATTTTTGAGGGCTGCAAATATAAGGTGAAAATACTTTACCGTGAAACAGACGCCTTCAAATTTTTCACCTCTAAATGCTTCAAATACAAATATTTTGCCGAAAACCTTTTTTCAAAGAGAGCTTAAAAAGTGGTATGACCATCATAAACGTGATCTCCCATGGAGAAAAACGAACGATCCATACCTTATATGGCTCTCCGAGATCATGTTGCAACAAACCCGGGTTGCCCAGGGGTTGCCCTATTATCACAAGTTCACGGAAAGGTTTAGTACCATCAGCGAGCTGGCCCTTGCTGAAGATGATGAAGTAATGAAACTATGGGAGGGTCTGGGTTACTATAGTAGGGCCCGTAATATGTTGCATGCCGCACGTTTTGTTCATCACAAAAGGGAAGGAGTTTTCCCTCACACCTACCAGGAGATCAGGGAGCTTAAAGGGGTAGGGGATTATACTGCTGCAGCCATAGCATCAATGGCTTTTGGTGAGGCCTATGCCGTGGTAGATGGTAATGTGTATCGGCTTTTATCCCGTTTCCTGGGAATTGATACCCCCGTAAACAGCTCAGCGGGGAAAAAGGAATTTGCACAGGCCGCGGACGAAATGCTGGACTGTGAAGACCCGGCTACCTATAATCAGGCGGTTATGGAATTCGGGGCATTACAGTGTATACCCCGTAAGCCGGATTGTGGGCATTGTGTGTTGCGCTCCGGCTGTGAGGCGTATAAAACAGGCCGCGTGGAGGAGCTTCCGGTAAAGCTAAGGAAGAAGTATGACCGCAAACGTTATTTTCATTATTTGATGATAGCTTCACAGGACCATGTGCTGGTAGAAAGGAGGGAGGGTTCTGATATCTGGAAGCATCTTTTCCAGTTTCCCCTCATTGAGACGCAAAGACCTCTGGAAATGGAGGCGTTACTGGCTGAAGTTGGTCTTCCGGACGGTTTTGAAGTGCGCGAATATACCTCACTGGCTCCCCATAAACTCAGCCACCAGACCATTTATATCCATGTTTTAAAACTGAACATGGCTTCTGCAGATGGCCTTGCGTGGAAGGGTGGAGGCCAATGGGTGCCAAAGAGCGATTTGGAAACACTGGCATTTCCCCGTCCTTTACGGCAATTCCTCGATCAAAATCAGTTAAATTTGCCGTTTGGCCCCCGGGCCTAATTTTTTAAATTTGTTTTAAACCGAACATCGTCATGTCTGGATCTCTAAATAAAGTAATGCTGATCGGTAACCTGGGAAAAGATCCCGAGATCAAAACCTTTGAAGGTGGTAACTCACTGGCCCGTTTTCCATTGGCTACTTCTGAAACCTATACCAACCGGCAAACCAACGAAAGAGTAACTCAGACGGAGTGGCATACCGTGGTTTTGCGCAGAGGTCTTGCTGAGGTGGCCGAAAAGTATCTTCACAAGGGCGATAAGATTTTTATAGAAGGTAAGATCAAGACCCGCAGCTGGGAAAATGATCGTGGCGAAAAGCAGTATGCTACTGAGGTACATGCTGATAACATGACCATGTTGGGAGGCCGCAGGGATGATGATTCTTCCCAGGGCTCTGGAAATATGCGAGGGCCTTCGGAGCCGGTAGATATCAGCCGCAACGATGAGGATGATGACCTGCCCTTTTAAGTTTAACTAAGCGTTACCAATTTGGACCCTGACCCTTCGAGTTACTTTTTCCTGGCGGATATCATTAAGCCTTTTGATCCAGCGCTGATCGCTCCATTGCTTATATTGCTTGTGTTGCTCATCTGTTCTGCTATTGTAAGCGGTTCTGAAGTGGCCTTCTTTTCCCTTAAGTCGCAGGACCTGGAAGAACTCCGGCAATCCAATAAAAATGTATACGATAGTATCACGGACCTGCTGGATCATCCTAAAACCTTGCTGGCCACCATATTGATATCCAATAACTTTGTAAACGTGGGGATTGTGATTCTTTCATCCTACCTCACAGCTCAGATGTTTGATTTCTCGCAGAATGAAATGCTTGGCCTGGTGGTGCAGCTGGTGGTGATTACCTTTCTCATATTGCTGTTTGGCGAAGTGTTGCCTAAAGTCTACGCCACCCGCAAAGCGGTCAGCTTTTCCTCCTTTATGAGTCGTCCCATGTTTATAATGCGCTGGGTATTCAGGCCTTTCAGCCTCATGCTGGTGCGTTCCACCTCCTTCATTGAAAGGCGTCTTCAAACCAGTTCGGAGAATTTATCCGTGGATGACCTCAGCCAGGCCCTGGAACTGGCCAATGAAGATACTACGGATGATGAGCAGAAGATATTGGAAGGTATTGTGAAGTTTGGCAGTATTACCGTAAAACAGATTATGAAACCGCGTATGGATGTGGTAGCGGTAGACCAAGCCTGGGACTATGAAAGGGTAATGGGGGTGATATTGGATTCTGGCTATTCACGTATACCGGTTTACGAAGAGAATTTTGACCAGGTACGAGGTGTTCTCTACATCAAGGATCTGATCCCGCACATTGAAGAGGCTACGGAATTCAACTGGTTATCACTCATCCGTGAGCCGTTCTACATCCCGGAAAATAAGAAGATCGATGATCTGCTTAAAGAGTTCCAGGATAAAAAGGTACACCTGGCCATTGTGGTGGATGAATTTGGAGGAACCTGCGGCATCATCACCCTGGAGGACGTTATTGAAGAGATAGTAGGAGAGATCAGTGACGAATTTGATGACGATGAACTGGTTTATTCCAAACTGGATGAGCGGAACTATGTATTTGAAGGCAAGATACACCTGAACGACTTTTTCAGGGTAATGCATATTGACGGGGAAGCTTTTGCCGAGAAAAGAGGAGAGGCTGATACCCTGGCTGGCTTCCTGCTGGAACTGGCCGGTAAATTCCCGGAAAAGAATGAAGAAACCGAGTTTGACCGCTTTATATTCAAAGTGGAAAGCCTGGAAGGGCGAAGGATAAAGCGCATAAAAGTTACGCTTACGAATGAAGATCAGAAGGAAGGTGAGGAAAATTAGTTTGTGCTTTGTGGCTCTGGCTTGGCTGGTGGGCTGTAAGGAGGAGTATACGCCCAAGCCCCGTGGCTATTTTCGTCTGGAGGTGCCGGATAGTACCTATTCCCGTTTTTCTCCTGGCAATTGTCCCTACAGTTTTGAAATGAACAACACCGCCCAGTGGATTGATAAAACCCATTGCTGGGGAGATGTTTATTATCCTTCCATCAAGGCCCGTATGCAGCTTACCTATAAACCCGTTAACCCGGATAACCTGGATACTCTGTTGCGCGATGGCCAGGAACTGGCTATGAAACACCAGGTGAAGGCAGACGGTATGCAGGAACGTTTATACCAGAATCCTGAACAATCAGTATACGGCATCCTATACCGGATACAGGGAGATGCAGCTACCAGTACCCAGTTTTTTGTAACGGACAGCGTAGATCATTTCCTGCGGGGGGTTTTGTACTTTTATGCACCGCCCAATGCGGACTCCTTAAAGCCGGTGAACGATTTTATGTATGATGAAACCGTACGGCTTGTCGAAACTTTACAATGGCAGAACTGGTCACCATAGCTGAATTTGATAACGTAAACGATGCCTACGTGCTTAAATCACGATTGGAAGCTGAAGGCATTCGTACTTTCCTGCAAAACGAGAATATCAATACTCTTCTTTCGGCTTTTTCCTTTACCGGGGTAAAAGTGCAGGTAAACCTCCACGATTCTTTCCGGGCTATGGATATACTCTATGAATAGTTGTAAGGCTGTAAGGGTTTAGGATTTAAGGTTGAAGGTTCAATGTGTATGGCTGGTATGGTATTTCATAATAGCCTATGAGGGATTTGGATGCAGCAATCTTACTGGAAAAAGGTTTCACTGTTTTTTGTGCCGGTATCGTTTCGTTTTATGAGTTCAGCCATATTCCGGTTAAAGGAATCAAGATCCTTACCAATAACGGAAAAGAAACGGATGTCAGATTCTTCAACCTCAACCAAGGCCTTTTGGAGTATTGCTGAGCCTTTTTCTGTAAGCCTGATCACTTTAGCCCTTGTGTCTGTGGGATGTTCCTGTCTCTGAATAAATTTCTTGGCTTCAAGTGTTCTAAGTACCTTGGAAACCATCATCCGGTCTGCATTCCCTTGCCTGGCTATGTCAACCTGGGTAACCTGGTCACTTTCACGGGACAGCCAACCTAAGGCAGCCAAAAGCACAAACTGGGTATGGGTAAGGTTTAAGGGGTCCAGGATTCTCTTTTGCTGGCGTTGCCATATTAGAGTAAGGTTCCCCAACAGGTAGCCGGGACTTTGCTCAGGGCTTTTGAATTTAAATTCAATTTTTTCAGACATGGTGGCTCTAAAGCATTTTATCGGAGATCAGGTCAAAATCGTGTTGATTGATTTCAAAGAAACCATATCTGAACGGATATCCCCAGTGTTGTTTGTTTTTGATAAACTGCAAATCTTCGATTAAAGGTAAAATGGAAACAGCCATACTTTCACAGAATTTGATTTTTCTTCGGTAAGGGGAGAAGTCTTCACTCAAATGAGCAAGATAAACATGCTCATCCTCAACTTCACCAATGGCCGTGAATTCCTGGCACTTCGCAGATTGACCAAGGGTTCGTTTCCCGGAATAAAAGATCACCCAATCTCCCTTATCCATCCTGCGTAAAGGTCCTGGTTTTCCGTGACATGTTTGCGCTATCCCCTGTTTGGAACCTGATGTAACATGATCTTTGGATGCAACAATCACCCAGTATTTACTTTGTGAAGCAAGCCTCATTAAAAGTTATTTGGTTCAAGAAACGTAAGTTTATAACCATCCGGGTCTTTTAGGTGTATAGCTTTACCAAAAGGAGTGGGCATAATATCACCCAATAGGGTTACACCGTTTTGTTGCAGAGTATGTTTCAGATCTTCGATCTTTTCATCAATGGCAAACCAGATGGACACGCCATTTCCGAGTTCTTTATTCTCAATATCCATCAGAGGTGTTCGAATGGCAAAGCTGGCTTCACCTTTATTGAATTCAAAAATAACGGCCTCCGGGTTTTGCATACCGGACTCTTCAAATCCTAATTTTTGGGTATAAAACTCCTTTGAAACTTGAAGATTCCTGACCTGCAGGGATGCAAATTCTAAACGTCTCATTGTACTTAATTTAATTGTTGCAGCAAATATAATATACTTGACAACAATATGGAAATAATATTGTAAATCTATGGACAGCTTTATAAGTCAGAGGCTATAAATGAAAAAGCTCCATGCCGAAAGTCAGGCTTTCAACATGGAACTTTCCATAATTAATCAGTTGGGTGATTTTCAAAATTTAATACCGTGTCACAAAGCCTAGACTCCAAATACCAGGTATTCTAATTTCACCCTTTACGGCCTCATCACTCTTTAGCCTCATCCGGTATTTCCCGGTTCTTTACGTATTTATCCAGCCACTGATCCTGTTCCCAGAGCAGGTGAAGGATGCTTTCTTTGGCCCGGTAGCCATGACTTTCTTTGGGAAGCATGACCAATCTTGCCGGTGCTCCCAACCCTTTCAGAGCATTGAAGTAGCGTTCGCTTTGCAAGGGGTAAGTGCCGGAATTGTTGTCGGCTTCACCGTGTACCAGCAGCAAGGGAGTTTTCATTTTATCCGCATGCATGAAGGGCGACATCTCATAATAGGTTTCGGGTGTATCCCAGTAGCTGCGTTCTTCGCTTTGGAAACCAAAGGGAGTTAGGGTGCGGTTGTAGGCTCCACTGCGGGCAATGCCGGCCGCAAAGAGGTCGGAATGGGAGAGGAGGTTTGCTACCATAAACGCTCCGTAGGAGTGTCCACCCACGCCCACGCGGTTCCGGTCAATGTAACCCATATCATCCACGGCATCAATAGCTGCCTGGGCATTAGCCACCAGCTGTTTACGGAAGGTTTCATTAGGTTCCTCATCGCCTTCTCCCACGATAGGAAAAGCTGCATCATCCAGCACCACATAGCCCTGGGTCAGCCAATAAATGGGAGATCCGTACCAGGGGTAGGTAAATTCGTTGGGGTTAGAGGTATTTTGTGAAGCACTGTTCTTGTCCTTGAATTCGCGCGGATAGGCCCACATGATCATGGGGAGCTTTTCCTTATTATCCATATCATACCCTACCGGTAGGTAAAGTGTGGCGTCCAGTTCCAGGCCGTCATTACGCTTGTAGGTGATCACTTCCTTGTGTACGCCCTGTATAGCTTTAAAAGGGTTTTCAAAAGAGGTGAGCGGAGAAAGGCTATTGTCTTCATAAATATTACGGATGTAATAATTCGGGTATTCGGTGGGTGATTCCAGGCGTACCAAAATATCGCCTACAGACATATCGATAGCGAAGTACAGGTTTTCAGCCTTATTGGTGTAATCGGAGCGATAAAGCCTTTTGGTTTCCTGGCTTTCCAGGTCCAGCTCATCCACAAAGGGGTGTTGCCCTTCTTCGGAATAACCATCACCGATGAGGTAAGCCTTTTTTCCTTTCAGTACCAATACATTTTCACCGTATGCATTGCGTTCGGTAACAAAATTACCCGGATCATTGTAGCGATCCTGGTAGTTGCGGTCGTAGAGGGTAACCACTTCCTGCGATGGATCGGAGGGATTAAAGAGGTAGGATTTTGTGTTCCGGTTGTTCCACCAATAATCATGGGCAATGGCCATGTTGTCATTCCCCCATTGTATCCAGCTCATGCGGTTCTTGCTCTTGAAGAGTGAGTGTGGGGTGCCGTTAAAAGGAGCTTCCAGTTCAAATACTTCGTCCCGGAATTCTACTTCGTTCTCAGGGTCGCCCCCATCCAGAGCCTGTTCCCATACAACGGTGTGCGGTTTATCACTTCGCCAGTTAATACCTCGTCTTCCTTCACGCACGGCCATAAAGCCTTTGGGCAAAACTTCAGTAAGAGGGACTTCTGCAATGTTTTGCACCACTTTTCCGCTTACATCATACACGGTGGTGGATGATGGGAAACGATAATAGGGCACCAGGTATGAAAAAGGGCGTTTGATGTGCGTCACCAGCACATATTGCCCGTCCGGGGAGAAGTTGACCCAGCTGTACATGGCCTTGTGCAGCCATTTGTTTTTGCTGCCGTCCAGTTTAACCTTAAATAATTCTGATTCGGTGAGGGCTTCAAAATTGTGTTCATCATTAGGGTTCTTAAGCAGGTCCTGATAAGTGCGGTTCTGGGCCTTTTCACCGGAGCTTACGGAGATTACCGGGCCTTCCGGTACGGCTTCAGCTGTATTGATAAGGTTTTTGCGATCCTCGGGTAACATAGTTACCAGCAGTGCTTTGCCATCTTTGAACCAGGTGAGGGGATCGCTGATATTGGCATTGAGGTTAGCATCGGTAAGGCGTTTGGCTTTGCGGGTTTTGATATCGAGAACCCAGGCTTCCACACCACTGGCCGTGGTATGCGTAAACGCCATCATATCCTGTTCCGGAGACCATCTGAAATTGGACATTCGTGGGTTGGCCGGAAGCCCGGTTACGGCTTCAGCATTGGCGGCAGAAGCTTTTTTCACTTCTATGTTGTTATAGTAATTGGTACGGCTGCCAATATTTGTTTTCGGGTTTATACGAAGTCCGGCCAGGCGCATTTCTTCTTCTGAAAGTTCAGCGATGGAATTAAAGGGATCGCGATACAGTAAAACCAGGTTTTCTCCCTTACGGTCAATTTGTACGGAGGGTGCCAATGGAGCATTCACCAACTCCAGTATTTCTTTTGGGGGTTGCTGGTAGGTGAGTTTTTCCTGGGCCAAAGCCAGCAGGGAAAGCATGGAAAAGCTAAAAGCTAGAAATAGTTTTTTCATAAGGGGTCAGTTTGAGTGATCACAAGGGGTGATCGGATTATCATGTAGCAGACCGGGACGGTCAGAGGGTTTAAAAATACTAAATACAAGTAAATGGTTCAGACTTCCTGTATCATGTGCCAAAGCTGTAGCGTGGTTTTCCAGTTCCGGGTGGTGGCCTTTACCTTTAGTTTGCTTTCAAAGAAATTGTTGTTGAACTTGGTTTTACCATAGCCTCCGGGGCAGTACAGGTAAATGAACTGGTCTTTAAAGGAAAAGACATCCTTGCCACTATCCATATCCACATTTCTCAAGGACTCTACTTTTTGCGCTTCCGGTTTACCTTCCAGGTAGGTAACATGCAGAAATTGCATTTCGTCCTCATGTGCGGGCAGGTAAGGGTTATTTTCAACCGTTCTCCTGAGATCACTCTCCGTGAGGATAAGTACCGGTACATCAAAGCCGTATTTCTCTTTGATCATGGTGTGGATCATGTTCGTCAGCTTTTCAACGGAGGCCGTATGGGTAAATACTATGTTCCCGCTTTGAATGTAGGTTTGCACGCCCTTAAGGCCAAGGTCTTGCAATTGCTGGCGTAGCTGTGCCATAGGTACTTTTTTCTGACCGCTTACATTAATGCCGCGAAGCAAGGCTACAAAGGTTTTCACGCTCCGAAGTTAAAAATTCAAAAGCTTGTCATAATCCTTAAAGCGGCAATAAAGGGTTCGGGTTTTTCTGCTCCAATATCATCCCTCAAGATCATTTGAAAATAAGGCTGTAAGGAAAGCCAGGAAAGTACTTCCATACGGGCGGTACATTCAAAAGCTGTTTCGCTGGTAATCGGGTACTTATGGGCCGTAAGTGGCCATTGGGTGAAAATACGTGCGTGAGCAATGCAAAAGCCCAGTTCGTGATGTTTAGTATGACGAAAGGGGTCTTTCCACCGTAAACCGGCACCTGCATAATACTGCAGGTCGCTCAATTCAGGTTTTGAAATACTATACTGGGTGTACACTCCTATTTTTTCGTGCAAGGCTACATCGGTAACCAGGGAGAAACCCCATAAGCCTTTAGTGCTGCTACTATCCTTAGGCGAAATAAAATTACCGCTATGGTAATATACGCTTGGTTTCAGCATAACTCTGTTTTTCAAGAGATTCCATTCAGGTTCCAGTATATAAAGAAGGCCTTCATCCCGGTTTATTTTCCAGGCGATAGGTATAAAATTTCGCCTTGCCGGGGTAAACCGGCCGTCAAAAACCCCGGCACGCAGGTCCAGTTTTGGTCCGATCTTCAGCCTGGTGGTAAAGGCCAGGGCCGTATACGGGTAGGTGGGGGCCGGCATGTTCAGAGTGCTAACCGGGTCAATTCCGGGTGAGCTGTGTGCAAATAAAAGGGCATTGGTAGAAACCAGGAAATCGGTGTTCAGATCCTGCTGACCTACTTTCAGGGTGATGCGCTCATCTTTGTATTTATAGTAGGTTTCATAAAAGCCGTACAAAAAACCTGCTTCAATGTTAGAAAAGGTTTGGAGATCACCTACCTCACTTAGGGATGGTGTGCCTCCGTGGGTTAGCATAAGGCTCAGGTTCAGAGAGTGTTTTTGCCGGTAGTGGAGTGTGCTGTTGTTTAAAAGCCAACCCATATAGGCGGCACCTGTCTTGGACTCAGGAGTGGTATAGGCGGTAAGATCAGCCCAGTATTGTAATTCAGTACCGACTTGCCAGGTAGTATCCTGCGCCCGAAGGGAGAAGACGGCCAGTATTGCCGATAAGAGCAGAAAATAAAATTCCTTATACGGTTTCCTCAAAAGGCGAAAAGTAATGATACAATCCTAAAAATAACAATGTTCGTGTATAAGATGGTTGAATGGAGAGGGCATGACTCTCCAATGAAGAAAGTACTCATTTCACTCTTGGCAGGGACCAGCCGTTGCGAACGGCCAACAGACGTATGCTGATGATCATTAAGGCAGTAATAAGAATGATCATATTGGTCTTGCCGGTGAAGTGCAGGAGAAGGAGGTAGGTCATCCCACCCATGATACAAGGTGTTGCGTAGATCTCCCTCCTGAATATAAGGGGAGCAGTGCCGCACAATATATCCCGTAACACTCCGCCAAAAACTGCGGATATAGTACCCATGGCCACGGCAATAGGAGCGGGAACACCCAATTCCAAAGCCTTTTGCAACCCGAGAATGGTAAAAACTCCGATACCGATCGTGTCAAAAAGGAACAATGTTTTACGAAGCTTGATAATATGTTTTTTAAATACCAGAGCAATCACAAAAGCCACCATGATGAGATAGAGGTAGTTGAGATCACGCACCCACACTACTGGGAAGTTACCAAGTAATATATCCCTCAGAGTTCCTCCGCCCAATGCGGTAACAAAGGCAATAATAAAGGCTCCGAATACATCAAATTTTTTGGTAGAGGCGGTTAATACCCCACTGATGGCAAATACGAAAGTTCCTATGATATCAAAGTAAAAGAGGATATTCATGTGCCGGCTACTATAAAAAGATAATCACCTTCATCACTATCGTACTCTTCTATGACCTTCTTTACATGCCCGGTTTCAATATCCTGCGCCAGCCGGTCCAGGCCCTTTGTTACTTCTTCACGGTTGGAGAGGGCTGCAAAGGAGGAGATGCCACTACGCACTTCAGTCGTGAAATAGAGCATGGGATTGTGTTTGCCAGATTGCAGGAAGAGGTCTTTAAGGTCTTCCTTTACAAAGTACCTTTCCATCTCCATAATGGTGAAACCGTTGTTTTCCAGCCCGGAAGTTACCAGCTCCAGTGCCGGCATCTGCCTGGTGGAAGTTTCCATCATTACCGGGAAATAGTGGTTGAGCCAATAACCTTTCATTTGGGTTGGGGTAGAAGTAAATAGTACCAGCCGGCTGTCTTTTTTTAAAACCCTGCAGATCTCCTTCAACCCCTGTTCAATATCCTGCCAGTGGTGCATGGTTAAAGTGGCAATGGCACCGTCAAAGGTTCGGTCCTCGAAGGGAAGGTTTTCTACTTGTCCGCTGATCCATTCAATAGCATTACTCTTGTTCCGCGCTTCCTGCAACATTTTTTCAGATGGGTCTACACCGGTAAGCTGTACACTTCTCTGGTGGAGTGCAAGGGTGTAATTCCCGGTTCCGCAGCCTACATCCAGGTAGTGATTTTTTTCAACCGGATCCAGGAGAGCGTACAAACGGTCCGTGAGATAAGGGTCGGCCTGGCGGGTACGGTTATACCCGATGCCGATGGAATCGTATTTGGCTGGCATCCTATTAACTTTAACGGCTAAGGTAGTATAGTAGCAATAATTACCACCATACCACAAAAAGTCTGCTGGCCGGCTTACCCGGAGATCTCATCCACAACATGGGCGATCTTCTTTTATTTAAGGAGGGCCAAATACGCTCGAAAGTCTGCTGGTGGGGTGACCAACCCTGGTAATCACCTGGCTCAAGGAGCCAGTTTTCCTTAGGGGGAATGGCAAATTCATACCTTGAAAAACCAGTGTCCTTAAAATGGGCCTGGCTAACCCATTGCCCGCCAAAAGCTAGCCGATTGGTGATTCCCGGGGCAACGGGATCAGTGCTGTTATATGGTGTGAAAAGCAAACCGGGCATATACAGTTGTTGGTATATGTGGTCAACAGCAATGTCCATGTTATGCAGGGTCTTTTTTGTTTCAGGACGATATAGGAGTGGAAATTGCCGGTGGTAGAGTTTTTCAAGTTTAAGATGCAGCCAGTCGCGGTGGTTGGGGCCCACCCAAACGGGTGTTGTTGTGGCTTTTAATAAATAGAATTTACAGGCCATCTCAATATGCAGGAGCCGCTTGGATTCAAGATCCCGGACGATAAAGTCCAGCTCTCCCAAGGTTTGCCCGTCCGTTATAACCTGTATATTTTCTGCGAGCCATTCATAGCGAGGCGAATGCTTTAGCCAATGGCTGAAGAAGAACTCCGCTTTCCTGCCAAATACTCCTCCTTCAGCTTTTTCGGGAATCACATTAGCAGAGGTGTCTTCCGGAGAAGGGAAAAGAGAAAAGTGCGATTGCGTAAGTATGGATATGGCTTTTAAAAAGGCATGATACTGCAGTGCAACCAGGTTTTGCTCAGTCATTTGTTTCCAGGGCCATCTTAAGGTTCTGGCCTTTCAGTTCATTCAAATAATCAGCCATTTTAAAATGGGTTTCAGACAGCCTGGAGGCAATGGTTTCTTTCTGCTTTTTACGCTTAATGCATTCCACAAATCTTCGTACATCCGTACGGTTTTTAAGTAGAAGTCCGGGCACGGGTACGCTGGCCTGTGCTTTCTGGTCTTTAGCTACCATAGTGAAATAAGAGGAGTTGCAATGTTTCTTTTTACCGGTTTGTATGTTCTCCGAATCTACCCGTATACCCACTACCATAGAAGTACGGCCGGTATAATTAATGGAAGCCTTCAGGGTAACCAATTCCCCGATCTCAATGGGATTGAGAAAATCCACCGAACCCACGGAAGCGGTAACACAGTAGTTTTCCGAATGGCGTGAAGCGCAGGCAAAAGCCACCTGGTCCATCAATGACAAAATGTAGCCCCCGTGTATCTTTCCTCCAAAGTTGGAATGGGAGGGTAGCATTAGTTCGGAAAGAGTGACATACGACTCAGAAGCGTGCTTGAATTTAAGGGCCATGCAAAACGGTTTTATAGCGGTGAAAATACAAAAGCTCATGTATCATCTGGCAAGGCTGTGTGAGGCTTGTCAGACTTCACGATCTACCAGGTCGGTAGCCACGTAGTAGCGCGGATCATCAATGGAAGACTGTATGATGGTGTCAAATTCCGGGTTGTTACGGAGCAGAAGTTCCTTGCATTCCGGGCTGAGGTGTGTAAGGGTAACCTCCTTGCCTAAATCCAGGTATTTGTTGGCTACGCTGCGCAAGGCCTCAATGCCGGAATGATCGCTTACGCGGGACTCTATAAAGTCTATTTCCACCTTTTGCGGGTCATTGCGCGGATCAAATTTAGAGTTGAAGGTTTGGGTAGAGCCAAAGAATAAGGGCCCCCATATTTCGTACACTTTGGTGCCATCTTCTTTTATCCGCTTTCGCGCACGTATCATGGTGGCATTCTTCCAGGCAAACACCAGGGCAGACATCACCACCCCGGCCAGTACAGCTACGGCCAGGTCCTGCCAAACGGTAATTACGGAAACCGCTATCAAAACAATAGCGTCTGCCAGCGGGATCTTGTTTAAAATGCGGAAGCTGCTCCAGGCAAAGGTGCCGAT
>CETZ01264367.1_pt1 | contig 21785 bp, 16 predicted proteins | sample 531441 | NCBI WGS metagenome assembly CETZ01 (sample SAMEA2623098, study PRJEB7988) | marine metagenome | isolation source: saline water (ENVO:00002010), including | reverse complement strand
GGTACGTGTGTTTTTCACCACAGATGCCGGAATGCTCATTTATAACGTATAAACTCCGCTTCCTGATCCGGTTGTTGGCGCGCCTGAGCGGCCTCGCCGACGGTCCTGACTTTTCAGTGACTCATAAATACAGGCACTATAAAAAAACCTCCATCCGGAGGCCTTTTTATTTATTTCTATCACGCTTGTTACACATTAAACCGCGCAATTAACTGCGTCAGGCGCTCACTCGACGTTTCCAGTTCGCGGCCCGCTTCGCTGGCTTCGCCCATGGTCTGATTAATACGGCTGGAAGAGATGGCGATGCGGTTAATGCCGCCACTGATTTCTCCGGCTGCCACGCTCTGTTCTTCAACGGCACTGGCTATGCTCAGGTTCATATCGGTAAGGGTGGCTATGGCCTCGCGGATGCTGGAAATGGCGGCGCTGGCCTGCTCTGACATTTCACTGGTTTCGAGGGTGTGTTCCACACTGGTATCCATGCTGGATACAGTGAGAGCTGCCTGCTCCTGCAGGCGCACAATGGTTTTGTGAATTTCTTCAGTGGATTCCTGGGTCCGTGATGCGAGCGTCCGTACTTCATCGGCGACGACGGCAAAACCACGGCCCTGTTCACCGGCACGGGCGGCTTCAATAGCGGCGTTCAGTGCCAGCAGATTCGTCTGTTCAGCAATGCCCCGGATGACTTCCAGTACTGAGCCGATGCTTTCGGTTTCGGCGCGAAGGTTATTGATGGAGGCCTGGGAGTTCTGCATCTGGCTGACAAGATTGGTGATGTGCTCACGGGTTTTCTGCATGGTGCTGAGGCCCTGCCCGGCGTTGTTCTCAACCTGGCGGACAATATCAGCAGCCTGTTCGGCGTGACTGGCAATTTCCTGAATGGTCTGGCTCATTTCTTTGGCACCGGCAGCAACCTGTTCACTTTCATGCATCTGCGAGGTGGTCAGCTCACGGGTGGAGTGGGAGCTTCCGGCGATTTTCCGGCCCATGTCCGACAGCCCTTCGGTTGCGGCCTTACTCTCACTGATGATCTGCTGAATCTGGCTGGTAAACTGATTGAAAGACCGCGCCAGCAGAGACAGCTCATCCCGGCCATCTTCCTGCAGACGTTGGGTCAGATCGCCGGCACCTTTGGATATTTCGCGCATGGTCTGGGTGACCTTAGCCAGCGGAGCACGGATACTCTGGGAAATCATCATCATGGTGGCCAGCATCAGTAGCAGAAAGAATATTCCGGCGCCGATGACCTGTTCAGCTTCAATCAGGAAGTCTTCGTACACATCATCGACATACACACCTGTACCTATGATCCAGCCCCATGGTTTGAATTCGCGCACATAACTGATTTTGGGCTGGGGTTGTTCTTTGCCCGGCTTGGGCCACATATATTTAACGTAACCGCCTTTGTCGCTGGCTTTAACGCTACTGACCATTTCCCGGAACAGATAGACGCCTTCCGGGTCCTGCACATCGGTCATGTCTTTTCCGTCCAGCTGCGGTTTCATCGGATGCATGATCATGGTCGGATGCAGATCGTTGATCCAGAAGTAGTCCTGCCCGTCGTAGCGCAGCTTTTTGATGGTCTCAAGGGCCATTTTTTGGGCGTCGGCCTCAGGCAGTCCTTCCTGACTGAGGTTGTAGTAGTGATTCAGCAGGCTGTGAACATTCTCGATCTGAAAGCGTACGGTGTTTTCCCGGCTGTCTGTCATCTCATTATGAAGTTGCCAGAGAATCTGGGCGAGCAGGAGACTGAAGCTGACCAGGGCTACGGCGGGCAGCAGATACAGACGTCTGCGGATACTGATGGCGCGAAAAAGGTTCATCCGGACAAACTCCCTATCCATTTTTATCTTCGTTTGATGTGAACGCACCTTACATCAGGATAGGTGTGCACTCTGGTGATGACCTGAGTATAGATCCGCTTGGCGGGAGGTGGTGTCATATAACGACACAGGTTGAGAGGATAAATGACAGGACAGGCCGGAATGGGAATCCGGCCCGGGCAGGGGAGTATCAGATGCGGAACTGGTCGATCAGTCCGGACAGGTCTTCGCTGCAGTTCTGTAAGCGATGGCTGCCCTCATCCGCCTGTATCATTTTGTGATTAATATCACCCGATGACTCAGCAATCCGGCTGATGCGGTCACTGATGTCTATGGCCGCGACACTCTGCTGCTCAACAGCGGCCGCCATACTGATGTTCATGTCCGTCAGCGTCACAACGGCTTCGCGGATGGCGGTCATGGCATCGCAGGCCGACTGAGACATGGCGCTGGTGGTCTCGGAATGTTCGGAGCTGCTTTCCATTGAAGTCACTGTGGTGGCAGCCTGCTCCTGCAGGCGGGCAATGGTGTTGTGTATCTCTTCAGTGGAGGCCTGTGTCCGGGACGCCAGGGTGCGGACTTCGTCGGCAACGACGGCAAAACCACGGCCCTGCTCGCCGGCCCGGGCGGCTTCAATGGCCGCATTCAGTGCCAGCAGATTGGTCTGCTCGGCAATCCCGCGGATAACATCCAGCACCGAGCCAATACTCTCGGTTTCATCACGCAGGTTGCGGATCGACTGGCAGGAAGCACGGATTTGTCCGGCCAGGTCACTGATGTGTTTCTGTGCTGACTGTATGGTGGTCAGGCCGTGGCTGGCGTTGGTTTCCACTGAGCGCACAGCACTGGCTGCCTGCTCGGCATTCCCGGCAATTTCGCGGATGGTCTGACTCATCTCACGGGCGCTGCTGGCCACATGTTCACTGTCCTCGCGCTGGTCGCTGGTCAGCTTACGCGTGGCTTTACTCAGGCTGGCAATGTCTGCTCCCGATGCGGCGACTTGCCCGGTGGCTGATTTACTTTCGCGGATGATGTCCTGAATGCGGGCAATGAAGTGGTTGAACGAGTCCGCCAGACGCGACAGCTCATCATTACCACGGGCGGTCAGGCGTTGCGTCAGATCGCCGTCTCCTTCGGCAATGCGGCTCATGGTTTCAGACAGTCGGGTCAGAGGCTGATCGATACTGGCACTGACCAGGCGGATTGCGAACGCCATCAGGACGATAAACCCGAGAGTAATACTCGCGAGCCCTGCGGCTTTCTCCATAAATATCGCACCGACGTCAGCGGGGTACAGGCCACTGCCAACGTACCAGTCCCAGTCCGGGTAGTGGCGGATAAAACTGGTTTTATTCCGCGGAGTGGTTTCACCAGGCAGCGGCCAGAGGTAGGACAGATAAATCCCCTCGCGGTTACCGCGGGCAAGGCGCACCATATTGGTAAAAACGGCAGTACCCTCCTGATCACGGATATCCAGCATACTGGTGCCTTCGGAGGAGGGTTTGCCAGCGTTCATCAGCAGTACCGGGCGGGCATCACTGACCCAGAAGTACAGGGTGTCGTCGTGCATGGCGCGCAGGGCATCAAGCGCTGCCTGCTGAGCCTGCTGCTCAGATAATACGCCGTCGGTGTAGAGTGTGTGGTAGTGATCGACAAGGCTCCAGGCACTGTTCACATAGGTCTTTACGGTTTCACGTTTTGCCGTATATTCCGCTTCATAGAGTGAATCGTGAATGCTGTGCAGTGCTTTTATTTCTGTCAGCACCAGTCCGCAGAGTGCGATCGTCAGTATCAGCCACAGACGTTTGCGGATGCTCAGATTGCGCAGAAAGGTCATGTCGTTGTGTCTCCACCAAGGTAAACTTTGTATACAGTCCGTCTTAAAATCAGGACCAAGAATGAGTATATATAGAGATTCTAGGAAAAGAGTATTAATTGAGTGGGGGTGTTTATGATTCCTTCAGGCATCCGTTTGCGTAAGCAGAGCCGCTGCCTTGCGCTGAGTTATGGCGACGACGGTTATGAGCTCAGTTATGAATTTCTGCGGGTGTTTTCACCCTCCGCGGAAGTGCGGGGACACGGTGTTGGTAACGAGGTTCTGCAGTACGGCAAGAAAGATGTGGGGATTGTGCGGATCGAGCCTGCGGGCAACTATGCCCTCAAGCTCATCTTTGATGACGGCCACGACTCCGGTCTCTACGACTGGAAATATCTGCATCATCTTTGCCTGAATCAGGAATCCCTGTGGCAGGACTATCTGCAGAAACTTGAGGCCGCAGGACAAAGCCGTGAATCGGCCACCATCAATTTCCGTTCTCTCTGAACCCCTGAACCGGGCGCTTCAGTTGGCTCGGATAAAACCGGCCACTTCTTCCAGTGCCCGTCGTGAGCGGCTCAGCAGATTGGCGTGAATCTGGAACACATGCCACAGACCTTCAAACTGAGACAGCCGGGCTTTGACTCCGGCCTCTTTCATCCGGCTGTGCAGACGCAGGGCATCATCCAACAGAATTTCTTCACTGCCGACCTGAATCAGTACCGGTGGAAACTCTGAAAAATCGCCAAACAAGGGTGATATTCCCGGCGTGGTTAACTCTGCCTCAGCGGCATAAAAGCCAGCGGCCGTGGTCAGCCAGTCCGGGTTTAGCATAGGGTCACGACCGGCGTGGGATGACAGCGTGCTGCCACTGCAGGTCAGGTCAACCCAGGGTGAGAACAGAATCAGCGCCGGTGGCTGAGGCAGGCGTTCGTCACGCAGGCGCAGTGCCAGTGAGACGCTCAGCCCGCCACCGGCAGAATCACCGGCCACCACCGGAGACTCACCTTTCGACAGCAGTGCCCGGTAAGCGGCCAGGGCGTCGTCCTGTGCTGCCGGGTAGGGGTGCTCCGGAGCCAGGCGGTAATCGATCAGCCACACGGTTGAGCGGGTTTCTCTGGCCAGCCGTGCCACCATGTCTTTATGGCTGGCGGGTGAACCTGCGCAATAGGCACCACCGTGCAGGTACAGCATGGTGCCCTGTGACTGAGCCGGGGTCAGTTTCAGTGCCGGTACTCCGCCGATTATGACCTCTTCCTGCTGTACGCCAAGCGGACCAGGAAAAAAACGCAGCAGATTCAGATGACGGCGCTGTTTACTGACAGCGACTTTGCCGGTCAGGTAGGGTTTGACCAGCAGGCGGATGACGCGGGCCGTGATGCTTTCCATCAGGGACATAAAGTGAAAATCTCCGGTTGTAGGGCGGGCTCAGACCTGTCCGGTGACTAATATACTGTATACTGACCAAAATTCATTACCAGGAGCTGTCGCTTGAGCGATACCGGTAGCAACAGACCACCTATAAAAGATCCTAACGCCGAACTCGAAGCTGAAAAGTACGAGAATCCGGTGGCCAGCCGCGAAGCCTTGCTGCTTCTGCTGGAACAGGCTGAAAAACCCCTGACGCATGAAGATGTCGTCGCTGCTCTGCAGGAAACCGATGAAGACCGCATTGAGGCCCTGCGCCGCCGTCTGATCGCCATGTGCCGTGATGGCCAGCTGCTCAGTAACCGCCGTAATCAGTTCATGCCGCTGAAAAAAGCCAATCTGAAAAAAGGCATTGTCTCAGGACACCGCGACGGCTTTGGTTTTGTATTGCAGGACGACGGTGACGATATTTATCTGTCCAACCGGCAGATGCGCAAAGTGTTCCATGGCGACAAGGTGGCGGTGCAGGTGCTGGGACTGGACCGCCGCGGCCGCCCCGAAGGCAAGATTCTGGATGTGCTGGAGCGCAATACCACCCAGGTGGTGGGCCGCTACTTTGAAGAATCGGGTGTTGGTACGGTACAGCCGGATAACAAACGCATTCCGCTGGAAGTGCTGGTGCCGCCGGAAGGCCGCCACGGTGCTCAGCATGGCCAGTTTGTGGTGGTGAACATCACCCGCCAGCCGACCGGTGCCGGACTGCCTATGGGCGAAATCATCGAAGTGCTGGGCGAGCATCTGGCGCCGGGGATGGAAATCGACGTGGCAATCCGCAGCCATAACATCCCGCACGAGTGGCATGAAGAGGTCGCGGCAGAAGCGGCAGCCATGCCGGATGAAGTGCAGCTGGAAGACAAGCGCCACCGCATTGACCTGCGCAACCTGCCGTTTGTCACCATCGACGGTGAAGATGCCCGTGACTTTGACGACGCCGTGTTCTGCGAGCGCAATAAAAGTACCGGTGGCTGGCGTTTATGGGTTGCCATTGCCGATGTCTCTCACTATGTGAAGGTTGGGGCGGCCCTGGACAAAGAAGCCCATCAGCGTGGTAACTCGGTTTATTTCCCCGGGTTTGTTGTACCCATGCTGCCTGAGAAGCTCTCCAATGGTCTGTGCTCACTGAACCCGGATGTAGACCGTCTGGTGATGGTCTGTGAAATGACCATTTCGAAAGCTGGCCGTGTCTCCGGCTACCAGTTTATGGAAGGTATCATTCATTCGCATGCCCGCCTGACCTACAACAAGGTCTGGGACATGATCAATCCGGATGCCGAGCCGGACCTTCAGGCACAGCGACGCGAGCAGTACGCTGAAGTGGTGCCGCACGTCGATGAACTCTATAACCTCTATCACATCCTGCGTGGCCAGCGTGAAAACCGTGGCGCGATGGACTTTGATACGGTTGAGACCCGCATTGTGTTCGACAGCGAGCGCAAAATTCAGGAAATCGTTCCGACCACACGCAACCACGCCCACATGCTCATCGAAGAGTGCATGCTGGCGGCCAACGTGTGTGCCGCGGATTTCTTCAGCCGCTATGACATTCCGGCGCTGTACCGGGTGCACAAAGGCCCGACGGCCGAAAAGCTGGAAAATCTGGGTGCCTTCCTCGGTGAAATGGGCCTGACCATGCCACACGGCAAAGACCCGGCACCGAAAGATTACCAGACCCTCCTGTCACAGATCGCCAACCGTCCGGACTCACACCTGATTCAGACTGTGATGCTGCGTTCACTCAGCCAGGCAGTATATTCACCGGAAAACGAAGGCCATTTTGGTCTGGCGTACAAGGCCTACACCCATTTCACCTCGCCGATCCGCCGCTACCCCGATTTACTGGTGCACCGCGGTATCCGCAGTGTGATCCGCAGTGACCGGGAATGCGCGCACGTGCGCCGCACCGATGGTGCTCAGCCACTGAAGAAATCCTTGATTTATCCGTACGATATTGCGGCCATGGTGGTTATGGGCGAGCACTGCTCCATGACGGAACGTCGTGCTGACGATGCTACCCGCGACGTTACCGACTTCCTCAAGTGTGAGTACATCCGCGATAAAGTGGGTGAAGACTTTGAGGGCATCATCACCGCGGTGACCGGTTTCGGTCTGTTCGTCGAGCTGAAAGATGTCTACGTCGAAGGTCTGGTGCATGTCAGCACCCTGCAGAACGACTATTACCAGTACGATCAGGTGAAGCACCGTCTGATCGGTGAGCGGACCCGTCGCAGCTTCCGCCTTGGTGACCATATCTGGGTGAAAGTGGTGGCAGTGAATCTGGATGACCGTAAGGTCGATTTCGAACTGACCACGGCCCCCCACAATAAAGACTCCGGGCGCAGCAGCGATGCGCCGGTACCGGCACGTCAGCCGCGCAAGCGCAGCAGTAAAGGCACCAGCAAAGAGGAGTTTATGAAACCGGGCGGGCGCCCGAAAGCGGATGCCGGAACCAGCAGTGACGCCGATGGTAAAAAGAAAAGACCCTCGCGCCGTCGCCGCAGCTCCGGTTCAAAGAAAAAACCCGCCGGGAAAAAGAAATAAATGAAGCTCGACGCCGTTTACGGCATTCACGCCGTCACCACGCTGTTGCAGCGTTCTGCCGATCAGGTGGTGGAGATCTGGGTACAGAAAGGCCGTCACGATGCACGTATGCAACGTCTGCTGGAGATGGCAGAAGAGCAGGGGCTGAGCGTGATGGAGGTGGACAAAGGTCTGCTTAACCAGAAGGTCGAAGGCAACCATCAGGGGATTGTCGCCTGGCGCAAACCGGCGCAGGGCCGTTCTGAGAAACACCTGCCGGAACTGCTGGATGCCATTGACGGCCCCGCCTTTATTCTGGTGCTCGACGGCGTCACCGACCCTCACAACCTGGGCGCCTGTCTGCGTACGGCAGACGCCGCGGGTGTGCATCTGGTGATCGCTCCGAAAGACAAATCCGCACCGCTGAATGCCACGGCCTCGAAAGTCGCCTGCGGCGCGGCTGAGGCCCTGCCTTACATTCAGGTCACCAACCTGGCCCGGACTCTGAAAGAGCTGCAGGAACGCGGCATCTGGATCGGTGGCACCGCGGGTGAAGCCGAAAACAGCATTTATCAGCAGAGTCTGACCGGGCCACTGGCGCTGGTGATGGGGGCCGAAGGCAGTGGTATGCGCCGCCTCACCCGCGAGCACTGCGATTTTCTGGTGAACATCCCGATGGCCGGAGAAGTCAGCTCGCTGAACGTCTCGGTGGCGACGGGTGTCTGTCTGTTTGAGGCGGTACGACAACGCAATACGGTATGATCCTTCCCGACTGATCTCTGAGCCCGATCTTATGGATACCCTGAAAGAACTCTTTGCGCAGAACTATGAATGGTTCTGGGACCTGACCCTGATTCTGGGTCTGACTCTGCTGGCCGGGTTTATCTGGCGCATGATCCGCAAACGTCTGATCCGGCTGGTGGCCAGTACCCGGAATAACTGGGACGATGTCGTGGTGGGTGCGGTTGCGGTGCCGGTGAACTGGATGATTCTGGTGGTCGGTCTGACCTGGGCGGCGGATATTACGGCCGGGTACTTTTCACCGGATGAGCTGCACAGCATCTCGGTGATCCGTCAGCTGGCGCTGGTAATCCTTACCGCCTGGGCCATGTGGCGGCTGATCAACCGCATTGAAGAGAAGCAGCTGTATACCGGTGGCTTTGATCCGACCACGGTGCAACTGGTCGGCAAGCTCGCCAAACTGGCCGTGACCATACTGATGATTCTGCCGGTGTTCCAGATGCTGGGTATCTCCGTCTCCGGGATACTGGCGTTCGGCGGTATGGGGGGCCTGATTGTCGGTCTGGCCGCCAAGGATCTGCTGGCTAACTTCTTTGGCTCCCTCATTATCTATCTGGATAAGCCGTTCCGCGTGGGGGACTGGATCCGCTCACCGGACCGTAATATAGAAGGCACTGTGGAGAGCATCGGCTTCCGCGTTACACGCATCCGTACCTTTGATAAACGCCCCCTGTACGTGCCGAATCAGGTGTTTACTGCGATTGCGGTGGAGAACCCCTCGCGCATGCTCAACCGCCGTATCTACGAGACCATCGGTGTGCGCTATCAGGATGCACGTCTGATCGGCGAACTGATGGATAAGGTGCGTGACATGCTGCGTCAGCACCCGGAAATTGATCAGGACCAGACCCTGATTGTGAATTTCAACGGGTTTGGTGCCTCAAGTCTCGACTTCTTTATTTATACCTTTACCCGCACGACAGACTGGGTCCATTATCACGGGGTCAAACAGGACGTGCTGCTGAAGATCATGGCGATCATCCATGAATGTGGTGCCGACTGCGCCTTCCCGACGCGTACGCTGCACATAGACAGCCTGCCGCCGCAGGTGCAGTCTGCTGCCACGGCAGCCCGGAGCTGATCCGGATGAGTGACAATTGTCACCATACCGTCTTCGTACATAGTTAAAATTAATCAGTGTGTTTAATAAGATCAATTTAAGTGATGTCTTTGCAGGCAGTACTATGGCACAACCAACACTCATGAAAGGAGCACGACATGATCAATACTGAAATCAAACCGTTCAAAACCACCGCGTTCAAATCCGGTGAATTCGTTGACGTTTCTGACGCTGATGTAAAAGGCAAATGGGGCATCTTCTTCTTCTACCCAGCCGACTTCACCTTCGTGTGCCCGACTGAACTGGGTGACCTGGCCGACTACTACCCAGAGCTGCAGAAGCTGGGCGTTGAAGTTTACTCTGTGTCTACCGACACTCACTTCGTTCACAAAGCATGGCACGACTCTTCCGAAACCATCGGTAAAATCGACTATTACATGCTGGGCGATGCCAACGGCGCTATCACCAACAACTTCGGTGTAATGCGTGAAGGTATGGGTCTGGCTGACCGCGCTACCTTCCTGGTTGATCCGGAAGGCATCATTCAGGTGATGGAAGTGACCTGTGAAGGTGTTGGCCGTAACGCTGAAGAACTGCTGCGCAAAGTGAAAGCGGCTCAGTACGTTGCTTCTCACCCAGGCGAAGTATGTCCTGCCAAGTGGAAAGAAGGCGAAGCAACTCTGGCTCCTTCTCTGGATCTGGTTGGTAAAATCTGATCCTGCGTCTGTCTGCGGTGTCTCTGGACACCGCCCAGTCATAACAGAAAACCGGCTACAGGCCGGTTTTTTGTTGCCGTGACACTCAATCTGCCCTCCGTAATATCCTTAAAACGGGTATTTTTTTATATCCGTGTTTCTATTAATCCGATATCGATATTGTAGGACATTCATATTGAATGAATATATTTATATCCGGAATATATCTGCGGATATCTGTTATTTTGTTGTTCAGTATTATTGTAAGACAATCATATTGCCCTTCATTAAATACCCTGAAAGGCCTTTTGTAACGGGTTTGTAACCGGTCATCAAGGGGGTTTTATGATGACATAACTGACAATGAGTAACTGTCGATAATCTGACTCTGATTGTACCATGGTAAAAGTTAAGTCATTGAAAAATAAAGAGTAATATTTTTTATTTTGTTGGCTTGTCTGACAATATGTCGATTAAAGGGGTGACTTAATGCCAAAAATTTACATTCTGGAAGGGTATTTATCTGCTGTGTGCGGTTTACACGATATAACAACTAAATTAGTATTTTTTACACACCTGAACGACTGTGTTCTCCCATTTTCTGATTATTAATACTGACAGCTTCGTGCTGACCGGAGTTTGCTATGGATAACTCGCAGAATATCGATGCCATGCTGAAGGAAGACAAGCAGATCCAGAAGGAGCTGCTGGCGGCCAGTGATAAAGTAAGGCAGCGTCACCCCTGGCTGGTGAAACACCAGAATGCCATCGGCATGATTATCATGCTGGTCAGCCTGGCCGGTGTTGCTCTGAACGCCTGGCTTTACATCGCTGACATCATGCCAGCCTGGGCTGTCATCGTTCTGACCGCACTCTGGACTTCACTGCTGCATGAGCTGGAACATGACCTGATCCACTCCATGTACTTCCGTAAGAACCGCTTCTGGCTGAACGTCATGATGCTGGGTGTGTACATTGCCCGCCCGATGACCCAGAACCCATGGATCCGTAAGCACCTGCACTTCCGTCATCACAAGATGTCCGGTACTGCGTCTGATCTGGAAGAACGTGCAATCACAAACGGTGAGAAGTGGGGCATCCGTCGTCTGCTGATGACCGGCGACCTGATTATTGGTTTCTATCTGCGTATCCGTGCTCACATCATGGAGCCACTGCGTCTCTACAAAGAAGGTGAGATCACCAAAGAAGACCTGCACAACATGCGTCTGATCGCTGTGTTCAGTTACCTGCCTTACGGTATCTTCTGCTACCTGGTGTGGCACGCCTTCCTGCTGATCGTGATTGCCAACGGTGTGGCTGCGGCCATGGGTACCAGTATTGCCTGGCCGGCATGGCTGATGGAGCAACAGGTCTGGGCAATGCCGCTGATCGTTACTCTGATCGCGCCAAACATCCTGCGTATGTTCTGTCTGCACCTGATCTCTTCCAACATGCACTACTACGGTGATGTGGTGAAAGGTGTGATCCAGCAGCAGTGTCAGGTTCTGAACAAGTGGTACCTCGCCCCGTTCCAGCTGTTCTGCTTCAACTTCGGCAGCACCCATGCGATCCATCACTTCGTCGTCCGGGATACCTTCTACATCCGTCAGCTGGCGGCCAAGGATTCCCACGAAGTACTGCGTGCACACGGTATCCGTTTCAACGACATGGGCACCTTCCTGCGCGCCAACCGCTGGGGCAAAGTCGAAGCTGAGCGCCCGGTCGGACCAATGATTGGTGAAACCAAGCCTGCCTGACAGATACAGGACTGCTTTGCCGGAACGCCCTGCAACAGGGTTTCCGGAAAGGCTCTGCCAGCACAGCACCCGTAAAAAGGCCCCTTCAAGGGGTCTTTTTTTTGCCTGCAATCCGCTCTCAGACTGAAACAGACGGTTCTATAGTAAAAACCTATCTGCTGGTTTGAAAAGATCAATTTTAATTATCGAAAGCCCTCCCTTACTATAAATTCATCAACTGATCTGACAGAGGAACAAAACATGATCAATACTGAGATTAAGCCGTTCAAGACCACTGCTTTCAAATCCGGTGAATTTGTGGAGGTGTCCGATGCCGACGTCAAAGGAAAATGGGGAATCTTCTTCTTCTATCCCGCCGACTTTACCTTCGTCTGCCCAACCGAGCTGGGTGATGTCGCTGATCATTACGATGAGCTTAAGAAACTGGGTGTAGAAGTTTATTCTGTGTCCACCGACACGCATTTCGTGCACAAGGCATGGCATGATTCGTCGGAGACCATTGGCAAAATCAATTACTACATGCTGGGCGATGCCAACGGCGTGATCACCAACAACTTTGGTGTGATGCGTGAAGGCCAGGGGCTGGCCGACCGCGCGACCTTTTTAGTCGACCCTCAGGGCGTCATCCAGTTTATGGAAATCACCGCGGAAGGGGTGGGACGGAACGCCGATGAACTGCTGCGCAAAGTGAAAGCGGCACAGTACGTGGCTGCCCACCCGGGTGAAGTCTGTCCGGCTAAGTGGAAGGAAGGGGAAACCACGCTGGCACCGTCGCTGGATCTGGTCGGCAAAATCTGATGACTCTGAGCGGGCGCCAGCGGCGCCTGCCGGGCAAGCTGTTAACACGAATCTGACTCTCAATTTTAAAAGGTGAACCTCATGCTTGATGCAAACATGAAACAACAACTGGGCGCCTACCTGAACAACCTCCGTCACGCGATTGAGATTCAGGTGTCCGTCAACGGCACAGCGAAATCCAACGAACTGGAAGAGCTGGCAAAAGAAATCGCAGAACTGAACGACAAAGTGTCGTTCAGCACCACCGACGCGCCGATTAACGGCCGCTCGCCGGTGATGACGGTGACCGAAGCTGGCAAAGAAGCGCGCGTTGCTTTTGCTGGTGTCCCTATGGGCCACGAATTCACGTCTCTGGTACTGGCCCTGCTGCAGGCGGGTGGTCATCCGTCGAAGGAAGATCAGGCGCTGCAGGATCAGGCCAAAAGTCTGGGCAAGAAGCTCGACTTTGAAGTCTATGTGTCGCTGTCATGCCACAACTGTCCGGATGTCGTTCAGGCCATTAACCTGATGGCGGTTCTGAACCCCAACGTGACAGCCACCATGATTGATGGTGGTGTGTTCCCGGATGAAGTGAAAGACCGTGACATCATGGCGGTGCCTACCCTGTACCTGAATGGTGAGCCGATCGGTAATGGCCGTATGGGGCTGGCTGACATCCTCAATAAAGTGGATGACGATGCCGACGAGAAAGCAGCAGCTCAGCTGGCGGATAAAGATCCCTTCGACGTGCTTGTTGTCGGTGGTGGCCCTGCGGGTGCTTCGGCAGCGATTTACGCAGCGCGTAAAGGTATCCGCACCGGCCTGATCGCCGAGCGCTTCGGTGGCCAGGTATCTGACACCGTCGGTATTGAGAACTTCATCTCCGTGAAGTACACCGAAGGCCCACAGCTGGTGGCTCATCTGGAAGAGCACGTCAAAGAGTACGGCGTCGACATCATGAAGACCCAGAAGGTAGTTGCGGTACGCAAGAATCCGGACGGTCTGAGCGAAGTCGAACTGGCTAACGGTGCGGTTCTGGCGACCAAGTCACTGATCATGTCGACCGGTGCGCGCTGGAGAGAAATGAACGTGCCGGGTGAACAGCAATACCGCACTAAGGGGGTTGCTTACTGCCCACACTGTGACGGTCCGCTGTTCAAAGGTAAGAAAGTCGCAGTGATTGGTGGAGGTAACTCGGGTATTGAGGCAGCCATTGATCTGTCGGGTATTGTTGAGCATGTGACGGTGCTGGAATTCTCTGACACCCTGCGTGCCGATGCAGTCCTGGTGAAAAAAGCTGAGAGCACCAAGAACATCACCATCATCCGTCAGGCGATGACGACTGAGGTGCTGGGTGATGGTCAGCGGGTGACCGGGTTGCAGTACAAAGACCGGGCAACCGATGAGACTCACGTGCTTGAACTGGCCGGTATCTTTGTGCAGATCGGTCTGGTGCCTAATACGGAATTCCTGAAGGAGACCCTGCAGCTGACCGAGCGTGGTGAGATTGTGATCGATGACCATGGTCAGACCAGCGTACCGGGTATCTTTGCTGCCGGAGACTGTACCAATGTGCCGTACAAACAGATCATCATCTCAATGGGTGCGGGTGCAACCGCAGCACTCGGCGCATTTGATTATCTGATCCGCAACTGACCGGACAGCCGTCATGGCGGTCCGCTGTGCCGCAAAAAGCACCCTCCGGGGTGCTTTTTTTTGTCCGGCAAAAATCGTTACCTGCGCGGTGCGTCACAGAACGGGACAGTCAGCTTCACAGATTGGCGTGGTCGGGTTACACCTTCTAAACTGAAAGACTCTCAGTATTTATGCAGTAACTGTCAGTGTGTCTGTGGATAGCCAATGGCCGCAGGCTGTGAATTTTTTCCATCGTGTGTGGACGTGACTGACTGCAGCGGATCACTTATGAGTAATCGCAGAACACAGGGAAGTACCCGCAAGAAAGAAGGCAAGGGGTCACATCAGGTGTCTGCATCCCTTTCCGGAGATCCGGGTGATGATCTGTTCACCGGGTTCCTGCTGAGACACGGCACTGATACCTCGCAGAATGTTGATGAGCTGACCGAAATATTGCATCTGATCCGCGAATATTTCGGTATGGAGGTCGCGTTTATTGCCGAATTCGTCGGTGACCGTCATGTCTTCCGCTTTATCGATTCTTCCCGCCCTGATGAAATTTTCCATCCCGGATTTACTTCGCCACTGGGGCAGAGCTACTGCCACCGCATTGTCAACGGCGTGATCAAGCCGGTGATCTGTGATGCCCGCGAAGATCCGGAAACCGCAGCCTTGCCCGCCACTGCGGATGTGAATATCGGTTCCTATATGGGGGTTCCGGTACGTTATCCCGATGGCGCACTGTATGGCACCCTGTGCTGCTTCGGCGAAAAACCGGATTTCACATTGGGTGAGCGTGACCACCGCTTTCTGATGTCCTTCGGAGAAATGGCCGGACGCCTGCTCAAAAGCCGCCTGTTGAGCCGCTCGGAAAACCGCGAAATCCGTGGCCGTATTGTGGATGTGATGAACCGCGATCAGCTGGTGGTGAATTATCAGCCGGTGGTGGATATCGACAGTGGCCGGATTGTTGGGCTGGAAGCCCTGTCACGTTTTCCGGACTACCCCAACCGCGGCACATCCGTCTGGTTCAATGAGGCCACCCAGGTGGACATGGGGCCCGAGATGGAGCTGTTTGCTATCCGTCAGGCAATCCGCAAATTCAGCACGCCAGACAGTTCAACGTATCTGGCATTGAATGCCTCCCCGGATCTGATACTCAACGGTATGCTGGAGCAGACCCTGCGGGAAGAGAGCCTGAGCCATCCGCTGGTGATCGAAATCACCGAGCATACTCCGATCTGCGATTACTCCGGGTTCCGCACAGCACTGGATTCGTTACGGCAGATGAATGTGAAGCTGGCCATCGATGACGTCGGCGCCGGGTTTTCCAGCCTGCAGCATATTCTGGAGTTAGGCCCGGACATCATCAAACTGGATATCTCACTGGTACGGAATATCCACAAAGACCGCATCCGCCACGCACTGGCGCGTTCTCTCAGTGTGTTTGCCTCAGAAATCGGCTGCAGTATCGTTGCTGAAGGGGTGGAGCGCAGAGAAGAGCTGAAATGCCTGCGCGCCCTCGGTGTGACCCGCGCGCAGGGCTTTTATCTGGGCCGTCCCAGTGAGGATGCCTATAAGGACCGTCAGTTCGTGGAGTAACGACCACTCAGGTATTGGAATACCGCACGCATTCCCATGGCTTCACCGCCCACCGGCTTGCCCGGAAATGCCCGGCGGTTCCACGCCATGATATCGAAGTGCACCCACGGACAATCACCGACAAAGGCCTCCAGATACAGGGCCGCTGTAATCGCACCACCGGGTGCGTTGGACGAATTCACCAGATCGGCAATGTCACTCGACAGCGCTTCTTTGTACAGGCGGTAGAGGGGCATGTTCCACACCGGATCACTGATCTGATCCCCGGCTTCCATCAGCCCGAGCGCAACCGGTTTCTGGTTGGTGAAAAAGCCCGGCAGATCCGTTCCCAGTGCTACGCGGCAGGCACCGGTCAGGGTCGCAAAATCGATCATCAGCTCAGGCGACTCCGAAGCACCCTCAAACAGCGCATCGCAGAGCACCAGACGACCTTCGGCGTCGGTGTTGTCGATCTCTACCGTCAGACCTTTACGGGTCGGCAGCACATCGCCCGGGCGGAAGGCATTGCCGCTGACGGCATTTTCCGCTGCCGCAACCAGCAGACGCAGGCGCACCGGCAGTTTGTTCGCCATGATGAGATAGGCCAGACCAATGGCGTTGGCCGCACCGCCCATGTCTTTCTTCATCAGGCGCATATTGTCGCCCGGTTTCAGGTTCAGGCCGCCGCTGTCGAAGCAGATACCTTTACCCACCAGGGTGACTTTCGGGTGAGATTCATCACCCCAGCGCAGATCGAGCAGGCGTGGCGGGTGCACGCTGGCACGGCCGACGGCGTGAATCATAGGGTAATTCTCGGTCAGCAGGTCATCACCGACCACCTCAGAGAAGTGCGCGCCGAATTCGTCAGCCATGGATTTCACGGCAGCTGACATGTGCTGCGGCATCATGTCAGAGGCGGGTGTGTTGATCAGGTCACGGACGCGGCAGGTGCCTTCCACCAGTTTTTCAGCCTGGCCCAGGGCAACTTCATCGGTCAGAACCAGCACTGCTTTGGCTTCTGGTTTGGTGGTGTAGCGGTCAAAACGGTAAGCACCCACGCCCCAGCCAAAGGCAATGGCCGTGAGGGTGTCGGTAGTGAAGTCCTGCTGCAGCACATACTGACCGGCCGGCAGAGTGGAAGCCAGCTGACCACAGGCAAAGAAATCGTTAACCGACTCAACGACACACAAGGCTGCAGCCACGGAGCCATTACCCGGAATCAGGCTGACACCGCTGCCACGGTAAGCGGACTGAATCAGCCACTGCTGGGTGGTTTCTGGCTGGGCTTCGAGCCAGCTGGCGTAAGAGGATTTTTCAATCAGGTGAAGCGGTGTGCCCTCAGAGGCGGACACAAGAACAGCGGACATATTCGGTATTTCCTGGCGCGTTTGGAAGAATTTTTCATCAGTGAAAACCAGTATAGGAGGATTTAACAGCCGGAAAAACCGCGATGGTGCGGGTTTGTCACAGGATTGTCAGAAGACAGCCACGTCACTGTCATCCGGCGCCCGTTAAATAGCGCCAAAGCTGAACAGCACGAGTGGCTTCCATGCCTTTATCGCGTCGTGAATTTTTGCTCGACAGTCTTGCCAGTGGCTTTGCCCTGCCGGGGCTGTCAGGCCGCAGCAAAGCGGTGGATTATCCCTTCCGTCACGGGGTAGCCAGCGGCGATCCATTACCCGACGCCGTGATTCTCTGGACCCGAATCTCTCCGAAACAAGACGGTCAATACCTGTCTTACCGCTGGCTGATTGCACGTGATGAAACCCTGACCGATATCGTCGGTGAAGGCGAAGGCATCACAGGCCCGGAACGTGATTACACGGTAAAAATTGACGTTCAGGGACTCAGTCCGGCCAGCGAGTATTACTACGCCTTTGAAAGTGCCGGGCACTGGTCAGATACCGGGCATACCCGCACCCTGCCCCAGGGGCATCTGGACCATCTGCGCATGGCATTTACTTCCTGCTCCAACTTTACTCACGGTTATTTCAACGTCTACCGCGAGCTGGCCGGACGGACGGATATCGACCTGATTCTGCATCTCGGCGATTACATTTATGAATACGCCGGTACCGATCATTCTTTACGCACGGGGCGGGTGCATGAGCCACTGGGAGAGACCTATACCCTGCAGGACTACCGTACCCGTCATGCCTGCTATAAAGCCGATAAAGACTCGCAGGCCGTGCACCGTCAGCATCCGTTCATTGTCATCTGGGATGACCATGAAGTGGCCAATAATGCCTGGCAGGGCGGCTCGGAAAATCATCTGGCCGACAAAGGCAACTGGAGTGACCGTCTGCACGCAGCCGTGCGTGCCTACTACGAATGGATGCCGGTGCGTGAACCGGCGGGCACCGACCTGTACGCCCTTTATCGTGGTTACCGCTTTGGTGACCTGCTCGATCTGACCGTGCTGGATACCCGGTTGTGTGGCCGCGATGAACCGGCTGCTGACATGGCTGAGCGCAACCGCACTGACCGTACCCTGCTGGGTTATGAGCAGGAAGCCTGGCTGGACCAGCGCATGAACGATGCCCAGCAACAGGGAGTCCGCTGGAAACTGACCGGGCAGCAGGTGATGGTTGGGCAGCTGGGTACCAACTCCTTGCCGTTCAATTACGATCAGTGGGATGGTTACCCGGCCGCACGGCAGCGGCTGTTCGACAGCATCCGCCGTAATCAGGTTGATAACTGGGTGGTGCTCACCGGAGACATTCACTCCAGCTGGGCCATGACGTTACACGATGATCCCTTTGCCACATTGGCTGACCCGGTCGGAGTTGAGCTGGTGACTCCGGCAGTGACTTCAGAAGGCATCGGCGTGAAAGCCGCGGCAGAGCTGGCGGCGGCCTCGCTGGAGCCGCTGCTGCCACATCTCGAATTTGTGGATCTCCACCACCGCGGCTTTGTGCTGCTCGATATTACTCATGAGCGTCTGCAGGCCGAGTGGTGGGTAGTGAACCGGGTTGAAACGCCCCGTTATCAGAGTGCCTGCCTGCGGGCCTATCAGATACCGGCCGGAGAATCACGGCTGATTCCGGCACAGCCGGTTTTACCGGAAACTCTGCCGCAACTGGCAGGATTCAAAGCAGATCTGGCGTATCTGCGCGAATGGTCTCCGGCCGGCGCTGAAACCGCTGGCGGCGGCGGTATGCTGGCCGCGCACAACACCGCCCCCTGAAAGACGCCGGCTTATTTCTTCAGCAGGAAGGCGCGGGCATCCGCAACGGATTTTTCCGGAATTTCTTCCATGGGTACGTGCCCGGCTTCAGGGTAGGTCACCGACGTTGAGTTCTTCATGTCCTTACAGAAGCAGGCGACATGTCGCAGTGGAATCCAGCGGTCTTTCTCGCCCCACATCACCAGTGCCGGTTGCTTCACTTTTTTAATGTGACCGGTGCGGAAACCCAGATGATTACGGATGTAATGCACCACTCTGGTGGCTGCCTGTAAATTGCCAGGCAGCAGCATCATAGCGTGGTACAGGTCGATGCGCTCTTCGGTGACCAACTCCGGATTTCCATAAACTGAGCGCAGAACCCGGCGCACGAAAAAGCGCGGCGTCTTCATCCTGCGGGTTATGGCGATGGCACCGGGTAACGCCAGCAGCATCAGTGTCAGGGTCGGGAAAAACAGATACCCGGCTGAATCAATCAGAATCACTTTACTGACCCGCTGGGGGCGGGTGGCTGCAAATTCCCACGTCATCCAGCCGCCCAGTGAATTACCTGCCATCATGCACTGATCAATCTCCAGTGCATCAAGAAAGGCTTCGAGGAAATCACTGTAGATGCCTGGATACATGGCTTCCGGATGCGGCCCGGTCATACCGTAATTCGGGTTGTCCGGAGCAATCACGCGGAAGTCTTTCTTGAGAATATCAATCCACTTTTCCCAGGTGTGCAGGGAGGCGAACATACCATGCAGAAGGACTACGACCGGGCCGCTGCCAACGTCGCGGTAATGCACATTCATGCCCTTCACCGGGATAAAACGGGAGTCAGGGTATTGATAGCGGGCTTTAATGTCGTCAGCGGAACGCGGGGAATTACTGATCATGGATGCGGGTCATCTGTTAAAGTTGCCGTACTTCTTCAGCCAGCGGGTGAACTCGGATTGTATCAGGCAGACTTTCAGATCTACCCCGGAGACGGAGGCGTCACTATATCAGCTTTTCTGACGCAGCAATTCCCCCGGGCGACACAGGAACAGCTGCAAGCACGCGGTTACGCCGGACATATCGTACAAAATGGCGTGAAGTGTCATATCGGGGAGCTTCTGACCGGCTCCGGGACACTCAGTGTCATTCTCCCTGAGCACGAAGAAGACCCTTATCAGGACGACTGGCAACTGATCTGGGAAAGCCCCCAGTTCATGGTGGTGTACAAACCGCCGATGCTGCCGGTCAGCCGAACCACGCGCAATCTTTACGGCACGCTGATTTCAGAAATCCGGCGCAAGACCCCCTGGCGTGATGCCCGCCTGATGCACCGGCTCGATGCGGAAACTTCAGGTCTGATCCTGCTGGCCAAGTACGAAGCGGCCGACCGCCGCTGGAAAAAGAAAATAGACCGCCTGCTGGTACGTAAAATTTATCAGGCACTGGTGGCTGGTGAGCCGGCATGGGATGAGGTGGACATTACCCTGGCCTTGTCAGAGCGTCGTGACAGCGCCATCCGCACGCGCATGTATGCGGTGGCAGCAGATGCAGTCACCGGAGCAGACTCGGTGTACACCTCAGTGAAAGCCTGTCACACCCGTGTGCGTTGCCTGCAGCGACAGGGCGCACAGTCGCTGGTGGAATGTGAGCTGTTCACCGGCCGTAAGCATCAGATCCGAGCGCATCTTGCCGCCGTTGGACACCCGGTTATGGGGGACAAAATTTATTCACATGACGGACGGTTTTACCTGCAGCGTCTGCAGCAACCGCTGAGCGAAGATGATTTCCGCCTGCTTGGCGCGCGGCATCAGCAGTTGCAGGCAGTCTCACTGACGCTGGCTTTGCCGGAAGGTGAAGTGACTGTGGATTTGCCGGAGGCTCTGCGCCTCAGTACTCAGATCTGAACTGCGTTGCTGTGTCAGGCAGGCACGGGCGGGTCTATAATAAGCACCTGCTCAGACGCTCATCAGCCACTTTTCAGTCACACTCTAGCCAATATGGACATCATGACACAGCCAACCCCAGAACAACTTATCCGCCCCGAAATCCTTGCCCTGCAGGCTTATCACGTCGGTGATGCCAGTGGCATGATCAAACTGGATGCCATGGAAAACCCGTTCCGTTGGCCGGCACCCATGATTGCTGAATGGCAGCAGATTCTCGCCGACTGTGCACTCAACCGTTATCCGCACCCACAGGCTCCGGATGTCGTGGCGGCGCTGAAAGACGTTATGGGCGTTGAGGCCGGGACCGGTGTACTGCTGGGGAACGGTTCTGACGAAATTATTCAGCTGCTGGCCATGGCTGTGGCTAAACCCGGAGCAACCCTGCTGGCGCCTGAGCCCGGTTTTGTGATGTACAGAATGATCGCCACCTACGTCGGAATGAATTACCGCGGCGTCAGTTTGAATCCGGATTTTTCACTGAATATGGCAGACATGCTCAGCGCCATCGAAGAAACGTCCCCCGCGCTGATTTTCCTGGCACAGCCGAATAATCCGACCGGCAACCTGTGGGATGAAAGCGATCTGCAGGCCATCATCGAAGCGGCACCCGGGCTGGTGGTGATAGATGAAGCCTATCTGCCGTTTTCAAGCCGTGATCATCTGTCCTGGCTGCAGAAGTACGACCATGTGCTGGTGATGCGCACCTTGTCCAAAGTGGGGCTGGCGGGTCTGCGTCTGGGGATGCTGTTCGGCTCACCGCAGTGGCTGGATGAAATTAATAAA
>CETZ01125420.1_pt1 | contig 22566 bp, 17 predicted proteins | sample 531441 | NCBI WGS metagenome assembly CETZ01 (sample SAMEA2623098, study PRJEB7988) | marine metagenome | isolation source: saline water (ENVO:00002010), including | reverse complement strand
CCTGCCGTTGGATCGTGATGCAAATGGAAATGTGATACAACCCCCCGATTACGATACCCGCGCTGTTCACGATACCAGTTTTGCCCTGGGTACCATCAAATTCCTTTATAGTTCCGAGCTTCGCTTCCCCCTGTTCTCCTTTGTAAAAGGAGCTGTGTTTATGGATGCCGGTAATATATGGCTCAACGGAGGGCTCGAGGATTCAGAAACTGATTTTAAATTCGGGGATGCACTCAATCAACTGGCCATTGGTGCCGGTATAGGTATCCGGCTTGACTTTGATTTTTTCCTGCTTCGCTTTGATGTGGCCGCCAAGGTAAGAGACCCGGGAATGTTGGGCAGAGGCAGCCCCTGGGTTATTGATAATCAGCCCCTCAATAACCTTACCTATAACGTTGCATTGGGTTATCCCTTCTGATTTCGTGCTGCACCTCCAAAAAATTTTAAATTTGCCAATTCTAACAGTAACAACATTCAAATCACTGCGTAATGAACCTTAGTAAAATTGAGGAAATTCTTGGCAAGGATGCAGACAGTCTGCTCAACCATACCAGCAAAACCATCAAAAAAGAAAACCTGCACCTTCCCGGACCTGATTTCGTAGACCGGGCCTTTGGCCCCAGTAACCGCTCACCCCAGGTTCTTCGCAGCTTGCAAGCCCTTTACGGCACAGGACGCCTGGCCAACACCGGCTATCTTTCCATACTTCCGGTAGACCAGGGTATTGAACACAGTGCCGGTGCTTCATTTGCCAAAAACCCCATTTACTTTGACGGTGAGAACATCGTTAAACTGGCAATGGAAGGAGGTTGTAATGCAGTAGCCTCTACCTTTGGTGTGCTGGCCAGCGTATCCCGCAAGTATGCACACCGTATTCCTTTTGTGGTAAAGATCAATCACAATGAGCTGCTTACTTATCCCAATGCTTTTGACCAGATCATGTTTGGTTCTATCCGCGATGCCTGGAATATGGGTGCCGTTGCTGTTGGAGCTACAATTTACTTTGGCTCAGACCAAAGTACCCGCCAGATACAGGAAGTAGCAGAGGCTTTTGAATACGCCCATGAACTGGGAATGGGTACCATCCTTTGGTGCTATACCCGTAACCCGGCTTTCAAAAAGGATAAAGATTACCATGTATCTGCCGACCTTACAGGCCAGGCCAACCACCTGGGTGTGACAATACAGGCAGATATCATCAAACAAAAACTTCCTGAGAACAATGGCGGTTATAAGGCATTGAACAGCGGTGATTCCTCTTACGGTAAACTGGATGAACGCATCTATTCAGAGCTGACCTCTGATAACCCCATCGATCTGTGCCGCTACCAGGTAGCCAACTGCTACATGGGCCGTGCCGGTTTGATCAATTCAGGAGGCGCCTCTACCGGCAGTGCCGGTTCCGACCTGGCAGATGCCGTGCGCACCGCAGTGGTAAACAAGCGTGCTGGTGGTCAGGGGCTGATCAGCGGACGTAAGGCATTCCAGAAACCAATGGTAGAAGGTGTGGAACTACTCCACTCTATCCAGGATGTGTATCTGGAATCAGGCGTAACCATCGCTTAAGAAGTTGTGGATGAAAGCAGGAATACCTGCTTCATCCTATCCACGAATCTTAAAATATCTATATGGGTTGGTTTAAAAGAAACAAGGAAGGGATTACCACCAGTACCAAAGACAAAAAGGAAACCCCGGAAGGTCTTTGGCATAAATGCCCCAAGTGCAAGGTGATCGTTTCTGTGGAAGACCATGAAAAAAACCTTTGGGTGTGTGGCAATTGTGAACACCATGACCGTATCAACGCCAAGGAATATTTCAGCATCCTTTTTGATGACGGCAAGTTTACCGAGCTCAACCCCAAAATGACTTCCGGAGATCCTCTCAAATTTGAGGATACCAAAAAATATACGGAACGCTATGCCGCTACGGTTAAGCGCACCGGTCTTAATGAAGCCCTTACCTCCGGTTATGGTAAGATCAATGACCGCGACATTGTGATCGCCTGTATGAACTTCAATTTCATCGGTGGTTCGATGGGATCTGTAGTAGGGGAGAAAATAGCCCGGGCCATTGATCATTGTATCAAATACGACAAGCCCTTCCTGATGATCTCCAAATCCGGGGGAGCGCGAATGATGGAAGCCGCTTTCTCGCTGATGCAGATGGCCAAGACCAGCGCCAAGCTGGCCCTGCTGGGAAAAAAAGGCTTGCCCTACATTTCCATGCTTACGGATCCTACCACCGGTGGGGTTACGGCATCATTTGCCATGCTGGGTGATATCAATATTGCCGAGCCAGGAGCATTGATAGGTTTTGCCGGACCACGGGTGGTAAAGGAAACCATTGGAAAAGACCTTCCGGAAGGCTTTCAAACCAGTGAATTTGTTCTGGAGCACGGTTTCCTCGATTTTATCGTGAAAAGGAAGAATCTCAAGGATAAAATATCCCAGTTCCTGGACATGACCATGCCCGTAACAGAAACAAAAACAGCGGTTGCCAAATAATTTTTTCGTACTTTTGCCCCTCAATTTTTGAGCATAACATTTATCTAAACGATTTTGGAATGTATTTAACAGCTGAGAAAAAGAGAGAACTCTTCAAAAAGTACGGACAGTCTGAAACAGACACCGGTTCACCTGAAGGACAGGTAGCCCTGTTCACTCAAAGGATCAATCACCTTACCGAACACTTGAAAAAGAACCGCAAGGATTTTAGTACCGAGCGGGCCTTGGTTAACATGGTAGGTAAGCGTAAAAGAATTCTCAACTACCTTAAAGACAAAGATATCGAGAGATATCGTGCTATCATTTCCGAGCTTGGTATCAGGAAGTAAGCACATCAGAAATTACAAGGAAGGCAATTGATACAATTGCCTTCCTTACGTATTGTATATACCTAATATTGAGATAATAATTTAGATGATTCCAAACGCAATAACGCAAGAAATTAAACTGGCCGATGGACGGACAATTACACTAGAGACTGGGAAACTGGCTAAACAAGCCAATGGATCTGTAGTAGTAAAGATGGGAGGTACCATGCTGTTGGCTACCGTTGTATCCAACACTGAACCTCTGGAAGGAGCCGACTTTTTGCCCCTGACCGTAGACTACCGCGAAAAATTTGCGGCTGCCGGTCGTGTGCCGGGTGGTTTCCTCAAAAGAGAAGGTCGTCCTTCTGATGAGGAAATCCTCGTAATGCGTCTTGTTGACCGCTGCTTGCGTCCCCTTTTCCCCAAAGATTACCATGCCGACACTCAGGTGATGATCAGCCTGATGTCTTACGATAAAGAAGTAGCTGCCGACTGCCTGGCCGGTCTGGCCGCTTCTGCTGCTATTGCCGTTTCGGACATTCCCTTCAACGGACCTATGTCTGAAGTACGCGTGGCCCGCGTAGATGGCCAATTTGTGATCAACCCTTCTCCCGAAGCTCTGGAAAGCGCTGATATCGATATGATGATTGGTGCCAGCAAGGACAGTGTGGTGATGGTGGAAGGAGAAATGAAAGAGATCTCCGAGAAGGAAATGGTAGAAGCCATTGCCTTTGCTCACGAAGCAATCAAGGACCAGATCAACGCTCAGGAGGCCCTGGTCGCCAAGGTGGAAAAGTCAAGCCCCAAACGTGAGTACAACCATGAGACTCACGATGAAGCTCTGGCTGAAGAGATCATGAAAGCTACCTATGACGAAGTGTATAGTGTAGCTAAAGGTGGTTATGGAAAAGCCGAGCGCTCTGAAAAATTCAAAGAAATACTCGAAAAGTACAAGAGCCGCTACAGCGAAGAAGAGCTGGCAGAAAAAGAAGCGCTCATTCATACGTACTACCACGATGTGGAGTACAAGGCCATGCGCAATATGATCCTGGACGACAGGCAACGCCTGGACGGTCGTGCACTGGATGAGGTTCGCCCTATCTGGAGTGAGATCGACTATCTGCCAGGAGCACACGGTTCGGCCGTTTTCACCCGTGGTGAAACCCAATCCCTTACCACCGTTACCCTGGGTTCTCGTCTTGACGAAAACCGTAAGGACGGTGTAACTTACGTTGGTGCTGATAAATTTTACCTGCACTATAACTTCCCTCCTTTCTCCACCGGTGAGGCACGCCCTATCCGTGGAACCAGCCGTAGGGAAGTAGGTCATGGTAACTTGGCACAACGTGCTCTTAAATCCATGATTGGCAAGGATACGTATTACACGATCCGTATCGTATCGGATATCCTGGAGTCCAACGGCTCCTCTTCCATGGCTACGGTATGTGCCGGAACACTGGCCCTGATGGATGCCGGTATCAAGATCAAGCGTCCTGTTTCAGGTATCGCTATGGGTCTGATCACCGATCCCGAAACCGGAAAATTTGCCGTTCTTTCTGACATCCTGGGTGATGAAGATCACTTAGGCGACATGGACTTTAAAGTTACCGGTACCGAAAACGGTATTACCGCTTGTCAGATGGACATTAAGATCCAAGGACTTTCTTACGAGATCCTGGAGCAGGCTCTGGAGCAATCCAAAGCCGGCCGGATGCATATCCTGGGTGAAATGCTGAAGACCATTGACGCACCACGTGCTGATCTGAAGCCCAATGCTCCCAAGATCGAAATGATGACCATTCCCAAAGAATTCATTGGTGCTATTATCGGACCTGGAGGAAAGAATATCCAGAAATTACAAGCTGATACCGAGACCATCATCACCATTGAAGAAGAAGGTGAACTGGGTATGATCGAGATTAGCGGTACTGACCGTGAAAAGATGAATGCTGCAGTGAAGCGTATTAAGGCTGTTGCCTTTGTTCCTGAAGTAGGTGATACCTACCAGGGCCTTGTAAAATCCATTCAACCTTACGGTGCTTTCGTAGAGATTGCCCCAGGCACCGATGGCCTGTTGCACATCTCTGAGATTACTCACCGCAGGTTAAAAACAGTAGAGGAAGAATTGAAGGAAGGTGATACCATTGAGGTGAAACTGATTGCCAAGGACGAGCGTGGAAAACTCAAACTTTCCCGCAAGGCTTTGCTTCCTGCGCCTGCTGACAATTAGGCTGACCTGAACTAAGGAACAATTTTTGCCGTTATTTCTAGTATACAATTAGCGTTAAAGGACAGATAAACAGATATGAGACAACTTAAGATCACTAAGCAGGTAACCAATCGTGAAACAGCATCATTGGATAAATACCTGCAGGAGATTGGCAAGGTAGAACTGATTACTGCAGAGGAAGAAGTAGAGTTGGCTCAACGCATCAAAGCCGGTGACCAGGCTGCTTTAGAAAAGCTGACCAAGGCTAACCTGCGCTTTGTGGTTTCTGTTGCCAAGCAATACCAAAACCAGGGTCTTACGCTGCCCGACCTTATAAACGAAGGTAACCTCGGACTGATCAAAGCCGCACAACGTTTTGATGAAACCCGTGGTTTTAAATTCATCTCTTACGCGGTATGGTGGATCCGTCAGAGCATCTTACAGGCTTTGGCAGAACAATCCCGTATCGTGCGTTTACCGCTCAACAAGATCGGTTCCATCAATAAGATCAATAAGGCCTATGCAGCCTTGGAACAAGAGCAGGAACGCGCTCCTTCGGCCGGTGAAATTGCCGATAGTTTGGAGATGGGTGAAAATGATGTTAAGGAAAGCATGCGTAACAGCGGACGTCACATTTCCATGGACGCTCCCCTGGTGGAAGGCGAGGACAGCAACCTCTATGATGTGTTGAACACAGGTGAAAGCCCCAACCCGGACGATGACCTGATGCAGGATTCACTCCGTACTGAGATTGAACGTTCACTGGCTACCCTTACTCCCCGCGAGGGCGATGTGGTACGCCTGTACTTCGGCTTGGGCGGACAGCACCCTATGACTCTGGAAGAGATCGGTGAAAAATTTGATTTGACCCGTGAACGTGTGCGCCAAATCAAGGAGAAAGCCATCCGCAGATTGAAGCATACATCGAGAAGCAAGATCCTTAAAACCTATTTAGGTTAATCGGTTTTATTATCTTATTGATATAAAAAAAACCCACCGCATGCGGTGGGTTTTTTGGTTTACAGAAAGTTTGTGGTTTCCTCAGCCAATCCAAAGCTCAACGTCATTCCTGCTCCACCTAGTCCATTTACTATCGTCACATTTTCATCGATCTTATTTACATATTCCGAAGCTCCATTTTGCATTTTAGCATAAACCCCATGCCATTGCTCCTTAATATTTAAATCAGGAGCTTTTAAAAAGCCTTTTAAGTAGTTTAAAATTGCTGCATTAATATCTTCCCTGTCAAAAGGACTCGGGTTTAGTCCATATTCATGGGAATCTCCAATAACCAACTCCCCTACTCCATTCTGGCTGACCATCACATGAATACCCAGCTCCGGAAACAATGGCGTCTGTGCTTTAATTCTGTTTTTTAAAGCTTCAAGAGACGAACAACTTTCAAACGCCTTATAATGTGTAAGTGTTAATCCGCCCGCCAATGCGGCACCCAGTCTCCAGCTATTTGGCTGAATTCCTGTGCGCATCATTTGTAATTTACATTTGGTTATAGGCATTTGTGTAAATGTTTCAGGAAAAAGAATCTCAAAATCGGCCCCCGAGCACACAAAAATATGATCCCCCTTATACCAGCCGGATTTAGTTCGCACAGCATTTTCGTTTACTTCTGTAACAGCTGTATTCCAGTTAAAAACCACATTAAACTTATCTTCCAAATAGGAGGGTATAGTAGCAATGGCCTGCCGAGGATCTACAATACACTCAGTTTCACTAAAAACACCACCTAAAAAACCCTCAGGATTTATGGCCTGGCTATAGCTATCCGCATTAGCAGGTTCTACCCACTCCAGTTTATATGCATCATCTTTCTGTTGCTCAAAAAACTCTTGTAAAACGGCTAGTTCATCTTGCTGATAAGCTACATGGACTGAACCTACAGGATCTATAAACATTTTGGATTCCTGTGCAATTTTGAGCCAAACCTCCCGTGAACGCAAGGCTCTATCATAAGTTTTACCCACCGGCTGACCTACAGGCCATACCATTCCAAAATTCCTTATAGATGCACCTACGGCTTTTTCACTTCTTTCAAAAACCTCAACTTTATATCCTTTCTTGGCAGCCGCCAGTGCATGCGCTAGACCCACAATACCAGCTCCTATAACAATAACTTTTTTCATTGTATTTAATTTTGAGCAAAAGTAAATTAATGTTGAGTATTTGTAAATTTTTATGAGTTAAGATAATGTAAACAGCGCTTTTTGTTTACAAATAGTTAATTCAACTGACTTTCTAATTTGTTGTAAGTTTGAATTTTTATATTTTATCATGAACGAGCATCTGCTTTTGCAAATTGCAAAAAAAATTAAACGTGTAAGAAAAGAACACAGTCTCACCGTACAAGAAGTAGCCAACCGTGCTGACGTAAGTAAGGGGCTTATTTCTAAAATTGAAAATGGCAGAACTATCCCTAGTTTGCCCGTTCTGTTATCAATAATTGGAGGTTTAGAAACCAATGCTCAAGACTTTTTTCAAGGCTTTACCAATAATGAAAACGGTCAGGCCGTAAAAGTGGTTAAGAAAGCAGATTATGAGCCCTTTGAAAAAGAAGAGGCAGAGGGTTTTTTCTACCAGCATATTTTAAGCCGGGAACTGGAAAACATCACTCTGGAATGTGTTTTACTAAACTTAAAGCCTGGGGCCAAGCGTGAAAAGGTGATTACAGATGCCTTTGAATACAAGTATATTTTAAGCGGAAAAGTCTCTTACCTCATTGACAATGAAATTTATGAACTTGAAGAAGGCGACAGCTTATATTTTGATGGTCGTATTCCTCATGTTCCACAAAACAATCATGCAGAAGATTGCTTGATGTTAATTGTTTATCTTTTTAACAAGGGAGATCAATAAAAAAGCCTTCAAATACATTGAAGGCCCTTCCTAAAAACAAACTTCCTTACGAAAATTAAATCACTAATTCCTGTGGTGCACTAATAAACTCTTTCAAACCCGAAAGGTCATTTATTAAAACATCATGTGTTAGGCTTTCCAGTTGATTTTTAGAGTGAGTACCATTAAGTACACCCACTGATAATCCTACTCTGGCCGCTTCGGCAGATTGAAGATCGGAAGGCGTATCGCCAACATTTACAATTTTACTTTTGTCAGATACCTGTAACTTTTCCATGGCCAGATGAATCATATCCGGAGCAGGTCTACCCTTTTCTACATCATCGCTGCATATAGAAAGATCTATAATAGAATCTTCACCGCCAATATAATCCTCATTCAAACCTTTGTTCCAGCCTAACTGTTTCAGTAAAATATCAGTCACCTCTCTGTAAAAACCTGTGGTTAAAGCGGTTTTTATGTTATTGTCTTTCAACCACATCAACACCTCTTCTGCAAAAGGTTGTGGTACAACAGGATGTTCTTTATAATGGTTTTCCAGTATTTTTCTAAATAATGTATAGCTGGTCTCTGCCTTCTCCTCAAACTCAGGATGATCATCTCCAATTTGTTCAGCCCAAAGCAAATGGAATACTCTGCTTTTAGCCCACCCCTGTAATGCCAAAATACGTTCTTCACTTATATTTAAACCACTACGCTTTAAAGCTTTTGCAAAGCAGGTTTCAACTTCTTTCTTATCTCTGACGGTAGTGCCCGCCATATCAAAAATCACCAATTCAACGGTCATAACGATTGTTTACTTTTACGAAACAAAAGTATCTCTTTAAATCTAAAACCACTGTTAAATCAACATTAAGTTTTAATATTAGTAAACTTTGTTTACGCATTTTCTCTACTCTTGCATAGTAAACATGAGTATATACACAATGCTTAATAAGCTATTAAACAAAAGCACTTTAGCTTTTAACATATGGGCTGCGGTGGCTGCTTTTATTACATATTTCTCTATGTATGCGTTTAGAAAGCCTTTTACTGCAGCTACGTTTCAAGGCCTTGATATCTGGGACATTGACTATAAAATTATTCTTATTATAGCTCAGGTATTAGGTTATATGCTCAGCAAGTTTACCGGAGTTAAACTTATTGCTGAATTAAAACCGGGTAAGAGAATGGCCTTTTTACTACTCCTTATTGCTATTGCAGAAGGTGCTCTTCTTCTCTTTGGGTTAACACCTTACCCCTATAACTTTATTTGGTTATTTATAAATGGGCTCCCCCTAGGAATGGTTTGGGGTATTGTTTTTAGCTATTTAGAGGGCAGAAAATTTACCGAACTTTTAGGCGCGGCTTTAAGCGCAAGTTTTATTGTAAGCAGTGGAGCCGTAAAATCTACAGGAAGGTGGCTCATTTTAGATTTTAATGTTACTGACTTTTGGATGCCCTTTTACACAGGACTGATCTATTTACCCTTCTTACTCTTAGGTGCCTGGATGCTTGCCAAAATCCCGGCCCCCACAGCTGAAGACATTGCCCTGCGAAGTGCACGTAAACCTATGCTAAAAAAGGATCGAAAAGCTTTTTTTAAGAAATATGGTCCTGGCTTAATCTTGCTTATTGTCACCTATATGGCCATGACTGCCTATCGTGATTTTAGAGATAACTTTGCTGTAGAAATATGGCAAGGCCTGGGTTTTACAGGCACACCAGAAGTACTTACCCTTTCTGAGCTACCCATTGCTATTAGCACACTAATTATTGTAAGCCTTCTGGTAGTGGTTAAAAACAATAGGAGAGCGTTACAAATAAATTACTTAGCCATTATTATTGGAGGCTTAATCACTGCCGGCTCTACACTCATGCTTCAGCTAGAACTTATAAGCCCTATGAGTTGGATGGTAAGTATTGGGTTTGGTCTTTACTTAGGCTATATTATGTACAATACCATGCTTTTTGATCGCCTTATTGCCTATTTAAATGAACATGCCAATGTTGGTTTTCTTATTTACCTGGCTGATTCATTTGGTTATTTAGGGAGTGTAGGGTTACTTTTATACAAGAATTTTGGAGCGCCTTCTATCAACTGGTTGCCCTTTAGTATTTACCTGAGCTATGGCTTTGCCATTGCCAGTGTAATTCCGGTTATTTTTTGCTGGTTCTACTTCAACAAACAAAAGGTTTAAAGCCTGTTTAAACTGACCTTTCAGTTTTCTAGAGATGGCTTTTGGCGCTGATGCTTTTTAGCATCTAATACCTCATTTGACTTTAGCTCCTTAAAACTAAATTTCACAGTATCAGCAAAAGCAGAATCCGGCTTATTTTGAAATGTTACACAATCTACATGTATGTGTTGTTCTGCATGCTGCACATGAGTGCTATCCGCATGGTCGCAAAACTTGTGATGCTTACAGTTTTTCTCATTATGCTCATGAGGTAAAATACCAAATGTGTTTACGGTATGCTCATAATCTGGGTTAAACTGCGCTTTGGCAGATAAACCTGTAACTACCAATAATAAAGCTGAACCTAACTTTTTAAAATTCATAACCAATAAATTAAAAAATCCGCTCCGGTTATTTCCGAAGCGGATCTTCACTTTTAAACTTTGTTTGTTAAAGCAATCCTCAGGTTGACCTTCATTTTACTGAATGATCAGTTTTTTAGTGACAGAACCTTCGGCTGTATTCAGGTTGATCAGGTACATACCTCTGGCCTTGTTCTCCCAGCTAAAGTTTTCTATTATTAATCCTCCCCTATACAATGGACTATTGTAAAGTACTTTACCATTAAGATCACTAATACTAAGGCTGCACGGGTTTCTATAATCTACTCTTAAGGTAAAACCTCCGTTAGATGGATTTGGGTAAATTTTCAGGCTGTTTGCAATCGCTTGCTCTACCACGCTAAACAAACTGGTAGAATCCGTAGTAAATGTGATTGGCCCAAGCCACTCGCTATTGATACTGTCGCAGTTTGCTCTAAAATAGGCATCATATGCCGTACTTTTCTGCAGGTTTAAAAGGTCTGCCGGGTTACCGATAACTTTGGTTATAATGCCCACACCCTGTGGAAATCCCGCTGGCCCCCATTGAATATCCCATTCGTTTGAATTACCATTTGTGTAGATATCAAAAGTGGCAGAGTTATCTGTTACGTGATTAAGACTTACCGAGTCAAGATCCGGACAAATATCAAGTGTGGTAAAACTAAGTGGTCCCACCCAGGAACTCACATCGCTGATACCGCAACTATCCTGTACATAAAAGTCATAGGTAGTTGAATGTTGCAAGCCGGTTAACGTAGTAGCCGAAGCACTGGTAACAGCCTGGCGTTGACCAGAGCCCAAACCAAAACCACTTACACCATACTCTACATTCCAGTTGGCTGCACCACCACTTACCCATTGTACATCTGCATAAAAGAACTGCGCATTGGCTACACTTAAAGCAGATGGAGGTGGACATGATGCCATTACAAAATCAGCTAACATTAGCTCCCTTCTTCCTGAAGCCTGCCTGAAATCTATTGAATTTGAGGCAGGGTTGCGGACAGCCCCGGTGTTTATCCACGTTTTTACAGATGCATTTAAACGATTGTATAGATTTAGGAAATTTTCGTTTGAAACCGCATTACTGTAATTGTTGTAATCATAAGTTAAATTGTGTTTAGATGGGCTGGAGCCCTCTGCTACAAAGCTTCCGAAATATACTTCCTGATCACCAAGGTCATTTATACCCTTCGTGAAGTTTGGCAATGTATCTACAAAATAAAGATGTACACCTTCAGCACCACCAGTAACAGAATCTAAGGTAACTGAACCATGAGCCGCTGAAGCAAGATTTAAACTAGCTGAAGACATATCGTAGGTATATATACTGGTATCGCCAAGAGCAGCACCAGAATATACCCATGCAGCGTTGCTTAATCCATTAGCAAACTGCGCATGGTTACCCGCCATAGCAAGGTCGGTAATAATCGTATCCTCACCCGTATTAAAATTATAGTAGGTTACCAAACCACTTTCTGTCCCTTGTAATTTTTGACACATATACGCACGAATATCCTCCTGAGAACGTGCCGTATTCCAGATTCGGATCTCATCAATAACACCATCTACAGAATAGTCCTCGTTATCATCTTTGTAAGAACCAATACTCAACCAGCTATCCTCATAATCTATTTTACCACTCTGCGAATTACTTGTATTCTCCAGCACTCCATTTACATATATTTTCATGGTATCACCATCGTAAACACCCGCTATATGATACCATTTATTAGGATCAAAGCTACTGGTGGTTTCCATATAAGTAAGTTTACTGCTGTTTGCACCTTTAATTGTAAAACCGAATTTATTTGAATTACGCGTTTCCAGGTCAAAACCACGCTCAAAGCTTCCGTTATCCTGAATAAATGAAATAATAGATTTCCACTTACCGAAAGAACGAGGCTTAAACCAGGCTTCAAGCGTAATAGTAGAATCTGGCAGGTTTAAAGAACCTGCACTTCGTTTTCCACCAAAGGCATGTGCATAACCGCTATTTGCAATTGTGAGAGCCATACCCGGGCCACGGTCTCTGTTATCTACAACAGTAGTAAAACTAACTGGTCCAACCCAGCTCGATGTATTTACAAAGTTACAGGTATCCTGAATGTACACATCATAACTAGTAGCTGGCGTTAAGCCTGAAATGCTATATGGGTTGCTGAAAACAGAATCTATTTTAGTGCCTGTACCTGGCGTATACCCCACAGGACCATACTCTACATTCCAAAGGTTTGAACCTCCTGTCGTCCAGCTAATCTCTGCATGGCTAAAACCTACATTATTTAAGGTGAGATTTGAGGGAGCAGGACATGCCGGAGCTACGGAAGTGGTAAAAGTGAATGGGCCCACCCAAACAGATGTTCCTAAGGAACCACAGTTATCACGAACATAAAAATCGTAAGCTGTAGCAGGTTGTAATCCATTTAAAGTGTAGGGGTTAGAAGTAACTCCCAATATTGATGTTCCGTTACCTTGTGTAAAGCCTGAAGCACCAAACTCAATATCCCAGGTAGAAGCTCCCCCGCTTGTCCAGCTTAGCTCCGCAGAATTAAACGTAAGATTAATAGCAGTACCTGCACCTGGTGCTAAACAGCTTGAAGTAAAGTTTCCAATCACAAATTCACGCCCTACACTATCAGTTGCTGCAAAATCATGACTTGTGATATTTTTAGCTGCACCACCTAAAGACCATGAGGCATCGCTAAGCATTCTCTGGTAAAGGTCAATACCGTTTTCGGCAGCCATAGCTTTTGTAAAGGCGGTGTAATCATAACTATAATCATAGGTAAGCGCTCCGCTATCCACCACAAAAACACCAAAATAACCGTTGTTCGCTTTTAGGGCATTAATTCCTGTAGAATCTGCAACTGTATCATTAATAAAGTATAGGTGCGCTCCAACCGGGTTTCCACTAAAGTTTGATAATGAAAAATCTCCATGGGCCGTAGAAGTATAACTTAATGTTTGTCCTGCCCAACTTGCCGGATATGTCTGTACAGCCACATCTCCAATTGGCGCTCTTGAGTCCATCCACTGCGGATTATTTTTAAGCTCAGCACTGTATGTACCGCTTAAATCAGATATCTGAGTTCCGGCACCTTCATCAAAGCTGTAAGCTGCAAGCAAACCGGACTCTGTTCCGCTTAATACTTTACACATATTGGCTCTTATGTCATTTTGAGTTTGTACCGCATTCCATATACGAACCTCATCCAGAGCACCTTTGTATTTATATCTATAAGCACCCGTTCCATCCTGACCAACAGCAATAGGATAGTTAGCCGACATAGCACCAGTAGGTGCCTTTCCACTAAGTGAGGCTGAATCTGCAATTACGCCATTTACGTAAACTTTTACATCAGGATGCGTACTTCTGCGATCAAAAACCACGGCCATGTGCAGCCAATCATTTTCTAAACCAGGTACCGAAACACCATTAAGATCAAAACGGCTACCGCCAGTAAAACGTGCATTAACTTTTATGGTTTGAGCACCTGTGCGGGCCACAATAAACCCAGGATTGTTACCACTACTCCAGTTCTTATTCGCGATAATTCCAGGGTCACCACTCATTGGCTCACCTTTCATCCACCATTCAATTGTGAAATCAGTAGTGTCAATAACATCATTAATCAGCGTATCCAGCTGTATATACTCACTTGCAGATGTAGCAGGAAACCACACCGCTTTACCTCTGCCCTGAGCAAAAAGCCCAATTTGCAGAATTGCGAAGCATACCAAAAATAAAGTGCGTACTTTTAGCATTGTTTAATTGTTTTGTTGAACGATTAGAGAAATAGAAAGGCCCGCTGCCACGGGCCTTTTCCAAATTATTTTTTAATTATTTTTTTGGTGGTGATTCCAAGCTCACTGCTGGCTTGAAGCAAATAAATTCCTTTAGACCAACCTTCCGTTTCAACAGGATAAACCGGCCTATCCATAATACCCTCAAAAACCACAACTCCGGCAAGGTTTAACACTCTTACTTTAGAAGGTACATTTCCAAAAGTCTCATTTTTAAGATAAAACGTTCCAGCCGAGGGATTTGGGAATACTACAAACGAATTGGCGTATTGAAACTCCTTTTGACCTACGGAAGAAGAAGTATCAACCACACTAACACTATCTGGCAACCAAGATTTTCCATCAAGATCCCAAACCGGATGATTATCTGGCTTATCAAAAGGCAAAATCCAATCTATTGCGGTAACCGCAATATCAGTAAGCACCGGTGTGGTGGCCAGTTTAGCTGCATCTACCGGGTTAGAAGACATTTGGTAAGAACCCGGATCTGTAGCCGTAATTTGATGGGGTGTCAAAGTTCCCTGAGATGAAGTAGCATACCACCATATATGACGCTCATTATCAGACTGACCTCCATGACTATACCCTTGCCCACCGTGGTCTGTAGTGCTTAATACCAACCAGTCTTCGTTAGCATAATTAGGTCGTTTTTTAAGGGCATCTATCACCTCACCAATCTCGGTATCCACCTGTTGCGTGGCATTCATATAGGTTGGACTATTTGTAGTGAAACCGGTTGCGTGACCAGCAGCATCGCACTCATCATAATGGATGAATAAAACATCTAAATCAGGATCATTAAGCTGAATTTTAGCAGCCGCAGTTACCAAGCCCTGTCCGTGTGTACCGGCATCAATAGCTAAATCCCATTTGGCATTTGTAACATACCCGCCCGTGTTTTTACTAGCATCATCCATTTGGTTCCAGGTAATAATCTGTACCGCTTTTGCAGAAGGATCTACATCTTTAATCAAATGTGGGAAATATGGGTAATTAGCGAAATTAGCACCGCTATAACTATTGTTGGTAATACCGTGTTTTGCTTCCCAAACTCCGGTAAGCATAGAGCTCCACGAAGGTCCTGAAGACGTAACTCCCAAATGCCAGCTATCGTAAGTAGAAATACCTGTTTGAAATAAAGAATCCATATGTGGTGTAGCTGCTGCCTGAAGGGCATCAGAACGCAAACCATCTATACCGATGAACAGCACTTTACGTTCTTTCATCTGAGCATTGAGCCCAAATAAGGCGGCCGATAAAGCCAGTGTTAAAAATAGTTTTGTAGTTTTCATCATACGTGATTTTTAAAAAATTTGATATTTTATTCCGACTAATGCTCTTATGGAATAATACTCTGTACGGACAGGTCTTTCTTTCCTGCCGCGATACTCTAAAAATGGGGTATTAAATAGATTATTAGCTTCTGCATACACACTAAGTTTAGGTGTAAAGTTGTAGCTTACAGAAGCATCCATGGTCAAAGATTTACCCTGATAGATATCAAAATCATTATTGGTTCTCAGGTTTATAAATTCGTTAGTCTCAGGGTCTCTAACTCCAAAAAAGCTGAGCTCTTTTAAATAAGGATCTTTATAGTTCACCCCTACGTTAGCCCCAAACTTTTTGTCCTCATACCCCAATTGAAAGTTGGCCACATTAGCACTTTGGCGGGGCAAAGCTTGCAAGCTTGGGCGTGCTTCTATTTTCATAGATGAAAAAGTACGCGCGTAATTAAGCTGTGCTTTCATGTTTTTTAAGAATCCGGGTAAAAACGTAAGCTTCCTGCTAATCACCAACTCTACTCCGCCCACATGCGCATAGGGTGCATTCTCAAAAGTTTTAGAGGTTACATTAAAGCGCGGTACTAACTCCTCGGTATTATAAGAGGTATAAATATGATCGGTTACATATTTATAAAAAGCTGTAGCTGTAAACATCCCCTCTAAGCCAAAAAAGTACTGATACGAAAGGTCTGTATTCCAGGAGTAGGTAGGTTTAAGACCCGGGTTACCATAAAGCACATGAAAATGACTGTAATGCAACTCCGGAGCACCTGGCTTTAATTCATTAAAGTTTGGTCTGCGGAAAGAGCGTGTAACGGACAAGCGCATATTTGACTTATCATTAATACTGTACTTTACGTTGGCCATAGGTAAAAACGCATTGTAATTACGATCCATGCGAGTTTTATCAATGGTAAAATCCGTTTCCCCAATATCATTCACGGCTGTGGTTAACGTATCTGCCACAACGCTAACCTGAGTATTTTCAAGACGCAACCCAAAGTTCACAGACCATCTTAACGAGGGTGTATAAGTACCCATCATATAGCCGGAAATCACGTCTTCATTATACGTAAAGTTAGATCCCACAAACTGCTCGTACAGGTCATTGATTCGTGGGTCTAAAGGCATGTAGTTAAGCCTGTATGCATTGTTTTGTAAAAAGTTGTTCAGCTCATCTTTGGTCAGGAAATCAAAAACATCATCTTGATAATAACCTCCAATTTCACGTAAATACTCCTCTTTATGCGGGATGGGTGCCAAATCAAAAGAATCCATCATAATAGGATCAGGGTAATCAGCACTGCGGTTCCACGTTTCTAATCCTTTTTTTCGTACACCCTCTTTGGTACGGGCCTTGGCTCCAGCGTATATTTTGAATTTATTATTAATACGGTGCTCCCAGTCTGCAGCAAGCACAATAGGGTCTCGCTCAGTATGCTCCAGCGTTTCTGTCCAGGCTTGTTTAAACTGAAATAAAGAATCAGTTGGGCGACCTGCACCAATAATATTATTGTAAGTGGGCTGAATATTGTTGGCATCATCGCCATAATCATCATACGGACTATCAATATGCAACAACCTGTTGCGGGTGTACGCATTATAGCGCTCATCGTAGGGAAGTCTGTTTCCTTCCTCATCCAGATAAAGGTAATCGGTATACTCTACCTGCTTTTCAAACTCTGTTACAAAGTAGCCGTTTCGTGTATCATCATTGGCATAAGGCACATTACCATAGCCAAATCTGGCATCGTAATGTGCTATTCTTAAATTAAGTTTAGAGTCATCTCCCCACTTAAAATGAACACCAGCCTCACCGCCATATACGCGGTTAATCATAATATCATGAATATTCTGCAAACGAATAGATTGCCCTACCGAAGCCGCATAATCATATAGTGTTTTGCGGTTGTATTCATCATCTTTAAGTTGTCCGAAAAATCCCTGCACATAAACCTCAGTCACATCGTTAAGGCGGTAATCTACCTTAAAGTTACCTCCATAAGTTGTGCGTAAACCATTGTAATCTCTTAATTCTAAGCGCTCAATATTTTGGTCATCATTATTTCCATAGAAAACCTCGAAATTATCTGTAGCCCAGTTTCTGTTATATACCGAACCACCAATAATATAACCTAAACGCTTGTTCTTACCCACCCGGTCACCGAACTGTACAGAGCCATTCCAAAGAGGTTTATGCGCCTTAAAATTCCAGCCATACCCAGCCTGCAGGTTCAGCACTTTCTTTTCGGGTGTGTACTTTGTAATAAAATTGGCACTACCACCAATCGCATCACCTTCAATATTAGGTGTAAGATTTTGGTTGTACTCAATGTATTCAATAAAGCTTGTAGGCAGAATATCAAAATTCATAGTTCTGCCTTCCATTTCTTCTGCTGCCACAGGTAAGCGATCTCCATTTACCAAAGCCGAACTCCAATCAGTAGGTGTACCCCTAAAAGAAATATAGCGCCCTTCTCCCTGATCACTTTCCATAACCACTCCCGGCATACGTTGCAATGCTTCTGCTCCATTTCTATCTGGTAATTTCTCCATGCCCTCGGCAGAAACCACACTTAAAATTCGCGCTGAAGCTTTTACCATTTGAATTGCTTTTCGCTCACCTTCATCCATTTTACCATCTACCTTAACTTCGTTCAACATGGCACCTTCGGCAAGCACTATGACACCAAGGTTTATTAGCTGCCCCTTTTTACCATTCACTTCAATTTGTCTGACTTCATGACCTATAAAAGAGATTTCTACTATTTGTAAACCTATAGGTACATTTTCCAATTCAAAAGAACCGTTATAAGAAGTAGCCACACCTATAGTAGTATTTTTAACTACTACCGAAGCTCCCGGCAACACGCCCTCACCATCTTTAACCACACCAGTAACGGTAACCTGTGCCGAAACCATGGTAACTATTTGTGTGATTAGCAAGGTGAGTATGACTTTACAAAACTTCATGTGCTCTCTTTTTTTGACAGCACAAAAGTGAGACAACAATGTTTACATATATGAAACACAATGTTAAGCGTTTGTTAAGCCACTTAAACCACTTTAAAACAAATACTTAAAATTAATATCGATCGTGAAAAAAGGTCTAAAAAGGGTTATAAATAGGAAACCAAAAGTTTCCTAAATCCAACAAAAGGTTTCCTAATAAGAAACGAAAGGTAGAAATACGATCCAACTACTAAGCCATGCTTTTTAAAAGTCCACTAAAAGCTACATTTGCAAAAATTTTACATATGCCCATCATAGCCCCTTCCCTCCTTGCCTGCGACTTTGCCAACATACAAAGTGAATGTGAAATGCTCAACGCAAGCCAGGCCGACTGGTTTCACATTGACGTGATGGACGGGGTTTTTGTGCCCAATATTTCCTTTGGGATGCCCGTGATCCAGGCTATGAAAAAGCATTCCCAAAAACCGATGGATGTGCACCTGATGATCGTTCAACCGGAACGTTACATCAAGGAATTCAAAGCGGTGGGTGCGGATATATTAACGGTACATTACGAAGCCTCCACACACCTGCACCGTACTTTACAGGCTATTAAAGATGAAGGTATGAAAGCCGGTGTAGCTTTAAATCCACATACACCCGTTTCTTTACTTAAGGATACCATCCGGGATATTGACCTGGTATGCATGATGAGTGTAAATCCCGGTTTTGGCGGGCAAAAGTTCATCGAACATACCTACACTAAGGTAAGAGAGCTTAAAGCTATTATTAATGAAGCCGGGGCAGATACGTTGATTGAAATTGACGGTGGTGTTACTTCGGAGAATGCCGCTGCCTTGGTTGAGGCCGGAGCAGATGTGCTGGTGGCGGGATCTTTTGTCTTCAAATCCAAAGACCCTATCGCCACCATCGCACAACTTAAAGGTAAATAGCCGGGAATTTTTCAGAGGTGAAGATCTGACTATTCATGCATACTCTGACTTCCATGACCTTTGTCCATTACCTTTATAATCAGGGAAAGTATAATAGCTATTCCAAAGATGATGATGCCGTAAATGTTGCAGATCATAGATACTTTGAGACCTCCTGCCAGTATTTCCGGAGATATGCCGTTGCCCATCATCTCAATCCCTTGTAAAGCCCCGTACAGGCCAATGGCCTGCCCCAATACTCCACTTATAAAGGCCAATAAGCCCAATTGACGGACTATAAAAACACCTTTTGCAGCCGGGACATCCTTCCTGGAAATAAAATACACAAACACGGCCACAAGGAGCATCAGCTCCAGGGTTAGGGTTGACATAAACAAGGTCCCTCCTTCGTAAAACAGCTCTACCATAATTTAAATAATATAAGGTGGTACCCTGAGGCACCAGATTAATACTGCTACAAGATTAGTGGATAAGATCTCATGTTCTATCCATTAGCGGCAGAGAGCCGCATCTGAAGGATAAACAACGTAAAACACTCCTTAAGTCATTCGTCAACCTTAGAGTGTTGTTCATCACCCGAGGCATGCTATTCTGGCCAGGGAAAGCTCTATCATGCATTTTTTTTGCATTTTCCCCGTGTCATGCAAAAAGGCAAATTAATACAAAGCGGTTTACACACGGCATTTTGGCTGAGTAGTGTGGTTCTGCTCACTTTGCTTTATGGTCATTTTACAGAGCAGTATACAGCTACCTTCTGGTTTGTGTGCCTGTTGATGCCTGTGATTATGGCCACCGTGTATTTCATCAATTATTACCTCATTCCCCGTTACCTCTTCCCTGCCCGCTGGTTCTGGTTTGGACTTTATTTCATGTATACACTGGTAGTATCCGTCTTCCTCCAGTTATGTGTGGTCATCTTCAGTTTTATAAAACTCTCGGAATACCGATACCAGGAAATGAACCCCATAAGCAGCGACCTTGCATTCCTCGTGTTCGGGGTATATTTTATAGTTTTTTTGGCCACTTCCATTAAGTTATTGCGATACGGATACAAAGTGAGAGCCAGCTTGTACCAGGCCCAACAAAAGGACCTTGAAATCCAACTTAAATTGAGGGAATCGGAATTCAAACTTCTGCAGAACCAGATCCATCCACATTTCCTATTCAATACCCTCAATAATATTTACGGACTGGCTCGCGAAAAATCGGATACCCTTCCCGATTCCATCCTGCAGCTTAGTGATATGCTGGATTTCCTGTTGTATAAATCAACTAAAAAACTGATCTCCCTGCAGGAAGAGTTAAAACTTACCAAGGACTATCTCAAACTGGAAGAACTGCGCTTCGGAAAACGTCTTAAGGTAAAGACCCTGATTGAGGTGGAGGACCTTGGCACCGAAGTACCTCCCCTGTGCTTGTTTACATTTATAGAAAATGCCTTCAAACACAGCTTCTCTGAGAACAGCCATGCATTGTTCCTCTCCTACGAGGTGTTGCAAAAGGGTGACCAATTAGATATCACGGTGGTGAATTCAACCCATTCAGAATCCATCACTGGTTCCCAAAGTGGGATCGGGCTTACCAACCTCAGGAACCGCATCGCTTATTTATACCCTACTTTTGAGTTGAAGACTTTTAAAGATAACAAGCAATTCAAGAGTACTCTTCATATCAAGCTGCAAAAAAACCCGGAACATGAATAAGGTCAGGTGCCTGATCATAGATGACGAGCCCATTGCCCGCAGAGTGGTGCGCTCTTACCTGCAGAACTTCAGCCAATTTGAGATACTGGAAGAGTTCGGAAACTCCTATGACACCATACTTTACTTGGCAGAACACGAAATTGACCTACTGTTCCTGGATATAAAAATGCCCGGACTCAACGGCCTTGATTTTTTGGAGACTCTCTCCCCAAGGCCCAAGGTGATCATCATTACGGCCTATCGTGATTATGCCCTGCAAGGTTTTGAATTGGAAGTTGCTGATTATTTATTGAAACCTGTAAGTGAAGCACGTTTCATCAAGGCTCTGAAAAAGGTAGAAAGAGAACTTACTCCTGCTGATGACCCTTCACAGAATATAGTGTATAGGGATTACCTCCTTATCAAGGCCCACCGGAAAACCTATAAAATACCGTACCCGGAAATAGAAATGATAGAGAGCAGGGGGGACAATATTATAGTTTTCTACCAAAAAAACAGGTTGGAGGCCAGAGCGGTGATGTCAAACCTGGAAAAAGAACTACCCCATTATTTCCTACGTACCCACCGCAGCTTCATCATAAACACCCACTTTGTAAGCGCCTTCACAGCCGAAGAAGCGGAACTTGAAAACCATTGCGCTCCCATTGGCCGGAGCTACCGTAATGAAGTTTTAAAAGCCTTGAATTAAAACTAATTCTCCTCCCACTTCTTAAGCGGTCCTATATACTCACGTGTGCTTTCATAGGTAAGCATGTGCCGGTCTTTCTTTTCCGGGAAAATATCGTCTACCGTGATCATGATACCGGTTTCCTCTACCTCCCCAAATTCGTAATTGGCAGCCGTACCGAAGGTTTTCATGGAATCGCTGATGTTCATATAGGTATTGATCAAAGGCGGGATATTTTCGCCCTTTTCCCGCACCAACTCACGTAGTTTATTGTAAGCTTCCTTGTATTCCAGGCCTTCAAAGTGGTGTTTGAAGGTTTCGAGTTCCTCATCACTGACCAATGGGTTTTCAGGACGCACGAGACCTTCCGGATCCGGAAACTTGGTTTTCAGGAAACAGAGGATCATATTGCGTGCCTCCCGCTGGTAACTGGGGTACATGGTCACCTTACCAAAAAGGTATTTTACATCCGGGTTGCGCACCAGAATCGCGCCCAGACCATCCCAGAGGTTATCCATACTGAAGAGGCCCTTACGGGAACCGTTGCGCTGGTAATTGGGCTGCACAAAGGAGCGGCCCAACTCTATAGTGTAGGGCAGGTATTCACTATAAAAACGTTCGTCAAGGTCAAAGAGGTGAGCCGTGGCCGAAACGATCTTACCTTCTTCGTCACGCTCCGCATCCTTACACTTCAGCAAGCGGTAACCGGCCAGTATTTCCTGGTCTTCAGGATCCCATAGCACAAGTTGCTCAAAGGGCACCTTGGC
>CETZ01105958.1_pt1 | contig 22625 bp, 18 predicted proteins | sample 531441 | NCBI WGS metagenome assembly CETZ01 (sample SAMEA2623098, study PRJEB7988) | marine metagenome | isolation source: saline water (ENVO:00002010), including | reverse complement strand
ATTGCGTGATTTGATCTTTCAACTGTGTGATGTTTAAGTTCAGATCTTTTTCTATATTCTTTTTGGCATGGGCCAAAGCATCGAGTTCCAATTGCTTCTCAGTAAGTTTTTCCTTGGTAACCAATAATTTTGATTCTCTAGCCTGGATTTTCTTCCTAGAGCTTTCCAATTCTCGTTGACTTTGCTCAAACGCATCATTCAGCTTGTCACTTTTCTTGTATTCTTCTTCGAGACGTTTATGTGAGCCTTTCAGTTTATCCGCAAGATCAGTTACCAGTTTAGATTGATCAAGTTCACCAAGGAGTTGGTTAATTTTTTTGCCGCTCCAGTGTGACTTCCATTTTTCGAAAATAGCGGCTCGAGCTTTCCCTAATTTATTATCTGCATTGTATCGCTGAGTATCGTCTTCAGAAGCGGTATCCGAGTCACCGCCTTGTCTATAGTGGGCTGATATCTTGTTAACATGATGAAAGTTGGTATATCTACTGAGTTGTAGCCAAAAGTCCCAGTCTTCATAGATATCGAATTCCTCATCAAATAGGCAGCCCTCGTCTAACAATGATCGCGAAAAAAGCATGGCGTGAATTGGAATATAGTTATCCCGCATTAAGGTTAGAGGGTCATAGTCGTGTGCAAACACATAGGGGATATTTTCTCCTTTTGAATTGCTTTTTTGAACGCTACTATAAACAGCTCTGATATCGTCGTGGGTATCGAGATAGTCCACCAATGATGCAATGTGATCTGTATCGATCCAATCGTCGTCATCTAGGAACATCAAGTAGTCGCCGCTAGCAGCTTCCAATCCTGCGTTTGCCGCCTCAGACCGTTTTAGGACCTGTTCAGGATAGACCATTACTGTGTTTACAGATTCGAGTAGAATCTCAAATAGAGATAAATCTCTTTTAGTCGCGTTGACTAAAACAAGTTCAATATGGGGGTAACCTTGCGAGGATATTGACTCGAGGGCCTGGGCCAGTTCGGGGCGACCAACCGTACGACAGATTACAGAAACCAGTTTTCCCTTTTCCGATGCTTTTTCAGTGACCATAAGAGGAAGGATTCTGGTTTATATTCACCGCGTCAAGCTATTTAGCGCTCGACTAGTCACAGTTTGCTGTGAGTAGCCTGTCTAATGCTGCTCCTACAACATGGCCGATAAAATCAAGGAACAGGGTATCGAGATGCAAACTAAAATAGTTTTCAGCCTTATTGCCGAAGGCAAGTAGACCCAGTACTTCTCCGTTACTAATTACTGGGCACAAGGCGGTTGATCGAATTTTGCCGTTGCCAAAGGGGAACAAAGAGGCAATATCCTTCTCGGTCATAGCGCCGCAATGGGTGCGCTTCAGCCGAAATACGTCATTGAACTCTTGCTTCAGTTTTTCAAGCGATTTTGTTCTTAATGATTGAACGATATCCAAATTGGGATGATCTACCAAAATAATTTCACAAGCATCAATATTGGCATGACTAAAGAGCTGATTCCGAGTAATTTCTGCAATCTCTGTCACGTTCGCTGTGCGCATTAAGGCGAGTACCAGGCCACGTGTTGTTTCAAAAAGCTGATCATTATTACGTGCGTTTTCTAGTAAATCATTCAGTTTGTGACGGGCGTCGATACCTCGGTCACGAAGGATGGTGACTTGTTTTTCAAGCAAAGAGATAGCTTTACCACTCTCATGCGGTAAAGAAAGATCGGCAAGCAGGCATTCCTGTCGAATAAAAAAATCAGAATTGTCACGAAGGTAAGCCACGACCTGTTCTTCGGTCAGACTCGATTCCCTTGAGTGGCTTTTGATAGCAACTTTTTTGGTGGCTGAAGCATCATTACTCATAACTCGATCACCCCCTCATATACTGTGCATACTGGGCCTGTCATCAACACTGGAGAAGCTTGTCCCTTCCACTTGACTGTCAAGTATCCGCCCTTCAAGTTTACTTTGACCACATCATCTAAGGTGCCCAACAGGCAACCAGCTACCATGGCAGCACAGGCGCCCGTACCACAGGCCAGCGTTTCTCCCGCACCGCGTTCGTGCACTCGCACATTGATCTCGCTTCTAGAGATTATTTGCGCAAATCCGACATTTACTCCCTCTGGAAAATCGATATGTTTTCCTAATGCCTCTCCAATATCTTTTACGGCAGTCTTGTCCAGGTCTTCAACAATAATCACGACATGGGGATTACCCATCGATAGAGCACAGAATTCCACATTGGTCTTGTGGCCGTTTAAAGGTATAAAGCGCGTGTAAGTCTTTGACGCTGAGTCAGCAAGGAACGGAATTTCTCCAGGACTAAATACTGGTTGGCCCATATCCACTGTAACCTCTTTTTGACCGCTTGTGTGTATTGACAACACTCGGTTAATAGTTTTTACCGTAAGCGGGTTCTTGTTACTGAGGCCTTTTTGTCTAACAAAATTTGCGAGGCAACGAGCGCCATTACCACAATGTTCCACTTCATTTCCATCGGCATTGAAAATGCGGTAATTGAAATCAATAGCTGGGCTGCTGGGTGGCTCAACTTGTAAAAGTTGATCAAAGCCTATACCGAAATGCCGGTCAGCGAGTTTTTGAATTTGCTCAGTAGTTAACGATACACTATTGGATATCAAGTCCAACACCATGAAATCGTTTCCTAATCCTTGCATTTTTGTAAATGGAATTCGCATATTTTGATTTCATTCACTTCAAGAGGGCAAACAGAACTCACTGGTGAAAAGTTCAGTAACTGATTCACGAGATCTCACTAGGTGGCTTTTGTCACCGTCAACCATAATTTCTGCAGACCGAGGCCGAGTATTGTAGTTCGAGCTCATAGCAAAACCGTAAGCTCCTGAAGATCTGACAGCCATAAGGTCGCCAGCTTCAATACATAATGTTCGTTCTTTGCCTAGAAAATCCGAAGATTCACACACAGGTCCCACAACATCATAAACAATTCTTTTCCCTTGTCGTTTATGCACTGGAATAATTTCCTGCCAGGCGCCGTAGAGTGCCGGTCTCAGTAAGTCATTCATAGCCCCGTCAACAATGGCAAAATTTTTGTGGTTGGTGTGCTTAAGATATTCGACCTTTGTTACAAAAATGCCGGCGTTCGCAGCAATCGTTCGACCAGGTTCAACTAGTAACGTAATTTCTCGTTCAGCGAACCGGCTTCTGATCATCGCAATTAGCTCAGAAGGATGTGGTGGTTCTTCCTCTCCATAGGTAACTCCTAGGCCACCCCCCACGTCAACATGGCTAAGCGGTATGCCTTCATCGGCCAACCTGTCAGATAGAGTCAATAACCGGTCTGTGGCGTCCAGAAAGGGTTCAATACTGGTTAACTGCGATCCTATGTGGCAATCGATGCCAAGAATGTTTATTCCCTTTAAGGTAGCTGCAAAGCGGTAGATATCGATCGCCTGTTCGGCGGCAATGCCAAACTTGTTCTCTTTTCGGCCGGTGGAAATATAGGGATGTGTATCGGCATCCACATCGGGATTTACGCGTACAGAGATAGGTGCCCTTATGTCTAGCCTTTGGGCTATCTCATTAATTCGGTTTAATTCGGCTTCAGATTCGATATTGAAGCAATAAATGCCGAGTTTAAGGGATCTTTCGATTTCAGTTTCGGTTTTACCCAGACCCGAAAAAATAACTTTGCTAGCATCGCCTCCAGCTGCGATAACCCTTTCTAGTTCTCCGCCGGATACTATATCAAAGCCTGAACCCATGCGGGCGAGCACGTTGATAACTGCCAAGTTTGAATTCGCTTTAACAGCAAAACATATAAGATGTGGACATCCCTCAAGAGCTTTTTCATAGACGCGGTAATGGCGTTCCAGTGTAGCCCGTGAGTATATAAAGCACGGGGTACCGTATTTACTGGCAATGTCTGCTACGGGTGTAGCTTCGGCAAACAGAGAGTCACCTTGGTAGTTAAAATGATCCATTAGTTTTTGAACGCTTAGATTATTGGTTATCCCTCGCTGGAGGGTAGTTATTTTGGGGCGAACGTAAGCTGAATTTGTTCAGGGCGAGTCAAACCACCTTTCTGGCCGCAATAGGTAAGAGATAAGGCGAGAATGCCTATTAGCAACAAACTGATAATTCGGTTCATTGTTGGCTAAAACATATTAGATCTTAAGAAGGCGGCGATTATAAACTGTCGGCGTCTATAAACACAGTCAATTTTGACCTTCTCTGAAAGACCGAATGCTCTCCTAGTTGGCTGATTTAACAGGAAATTGTAGACTGGCTCTTAGCATCTTGAAAATTTAGTGGAACATGCATATAGTTGCCGGTCAGAATTTTACAGACATAGCTTCATCCACCGAACCCTCCTGTTAAGAGAAGTTCACTCGTAAAAGTCAGGATAAGAAAAGAAATGATTGAAATAGCTAATCTAACAAAAAAATTTGATCAATTTACCGCCATTAATGATCTCAATTTCAATGTAAGAGAGGGAGAAGTCTTGGGGTTTCTCGGCCCAAACGGTGCGGGAAAGTCCACTACAATGAAAGTAATTACTGGCTTTCTGGCGCCCTCAGCCGGAACCGCAATCATCGATGGCTTTGATATAACTGAGAATCCGATACAGGCTAAGGGATTGATAGGTTACTTGCCTGAGGGTGCACCTTGCTATGGGGATATGACAACGTTGGAGTTCCTCAAATTCGTGGCCCAGATACGAGGGTACCGGGGAGAAGAAATAGTTGTTCGCGTACAACATGTGTTGGAAGAAGTTGAACTGCAGTCCGTCTCACACCAAACCATCGACACTTTATCCAAGGGATTCAAAAGACGGGTTGGACTAGCCCAGGCCATTATGCACGACCCAAAGGTGTTGATTCTGGATGAGCCAACCGATGGGCTCGATCCAAACCAGAAGTTTCATGTACGAGAATTGATAAAGAACTTAGCGCGAGACAAGATTGTAATTATTTCTACCCACATTCTTGAAGAAGTCACGGCTGTTTGTACCCGAGCGATCATTATTGCTGAGGGTAGAATTTTAGTTGATGGCACGCCAGCTGAACTGGAAGCGAAATCCAAATATCATCATGCGGTCAATATCAAGCTGACCGATGACTACGATCTGGCAGCTGATCTGGCGGGGATTCCGGAAATCGGGGTAGTTGAAAAGGATCCGGAAGATCAGCTTCGTTACACAATATTGACGAAAGATGGCACACCCATCTTTAACAAAGTGTCAGAGGTGGCCCAATCCAAGCAATGGCCCGTTTCCGAGTTCCATATTAATCGTGGTGAGCTAGAAGATGTTTTTAGAAAAGTGACACAGCTTCCGAAAGGGAGGGTAGCGTGATGGGGAATCTTGGTATTATTTTTAGACGAGAGTTATTAAGCTATTTTGCCACGCCATTAGCATATGTCTTTATTGTGATCTTTCTTATCACCAATGGCATCTTCACCTTTGAACTCGGCGGCTTCTATGTGCGAGGCCAAGCAGATCTGTTGCCTTTTTTTAGTTTTCACCCTTGGCTTTATCTTTTCATGGTGCCGGCTATTGCGATGACACTATGGGCAGACGAACGCAAGACCGGCTCTATCGAATTACTTTTAACATTGCCTATACGATTATCAGAAGCAGTAATTGGAAAGTTTCTCGCTGCCTGGGTATTAACAGGCATCGCGCTATTACTAACTTTTCCTATTTGGTTAACGGTGAATTATCTTGGGAACCCAGATAACGGTGTAATTGTTGCTGCTTATATGGGTAGCTGGTTCATGGCGGGCGGGTTTCTCGCTATTGGCTCCTGCTTGTCAGCCTGTACCAAGAATCCAGTGATTGCCTTTATTTTAACTGTGGCAATCTGTTTCCTATTTGTGATCATGGGGTCGCCGATCTTGCTCAATGCGTTTCCGCAGTGGGTGCCGCAAGTCTTGGTAGATGCCTTTTCTGCGATGGGATTTCTCACGCACTTCGATTCCATCGCAAGGGGTGTCCTGGATATAAGGGACTTTCTATTTTTTACCGTTTTTATTGCGGCTTGGTTGTTAGCCAGCGCGATTGTTATTGAAATGAAAAAAGCTAATTAAAAGAGGCCTGCTGTAATGAACAAAAAAACTTTTTTCTCTCCATTGGGATTGGTCAGCATCACAGCCGGGCTGGTTTTGAGCGTGGCCATGATCAGTTTCATGCCCAGCAGCTTGCGTATAGATCTTACTGAGGATCGTCTCTACTCGTTGTCTGATGGTACCCGTAATATTGTTTCAAATTTAGATCAGCAACTTGAAGTGATGTTTTTCTACTCTGATAGTGCGACGGAGGATATTCCTCAAATTAGGAGTTTCGCCACCCGTGTTCAGGAATTGCTGCGGGAAATTGTGATGGCAAGTAACAGTAACCTGCGCCTAAGCGTGATTGATCCAGAGCCATTTTCTGAGGATGAAGATCTGGCTACGCAGTTTGGGATCCAGCCGGTTCCAGTGACCCAGGGAGGAGAAGAAATCTACTTCGGGTTAGTTGTCACGAACGGCTCTGGTGAGAATATGCCGTTTAATATGCAGGTTTCTGAGACCATACCGTTAATTCGCCCTGACCAGGAAGAATTCCTCGAGTACGAGGTCATCAAGCTGGTTGCCAAAGTAAATAATCCTGATCTGCCGGTGGTTGGGCTAATAACACAGCTGGATATAGATGGTGGGTTTGATCCAGTACGGGGGCAAGCAACGGCGCCTTGGATGGTTATGGAATACATTCGTCAGCTCTACGAAGTTCGTCGCGTAGACATTGCTGGCATCGATGCTAATAATCACATCGATGACGAGGTTGATATTCTTATGGTCGTCCATCCGCAGGATTTATCGGAAGAGATCCTCTATCAGATCGACCAGTATATTATGCGCGGGGGAGCTATAATGCTATTTCTTGATCCCAATGCCGATTCCATGGTTACTCAGTCTCCCCAAGGGACTCTGATACCTGCAGGAATGAGATCGGAGTTGCCAAGATTACTTGAAGCTTGGGGGATTGCATTCGAAAACGATAAGGTATTGGCCGACAACGAACTGGCCCTAAGGGTTGTTATGGGGCAATCTCGGCGACCTTCCCCTCATCTAGGGATGCTAGGGGTGCAACGTAATTATCTCGCTCAGAATGACATTATAACCAATGGGTTAGAGACTATAAATTTCTCCTCTGCAGGCGCTATTGCTCAGCTAGAGGAAACAAGTACAATTTTTGAACCACTAATCGAATCCTCAACCGATGCCATGTTGATGGATGCTGCTTTATTGGAAAACGTGGCTGATCCGTCGGTGTTGTTCGATGAATTCGTATCCTCGCAACAAAGCTATGTGGTTGCGGCCAGGGTCAGCGGCCTTCTTGATAGTGCATTTCCTGAAGGGCGCCCGATAGTGTCAGAAGAGGGGGAAGAATCTGAAAGTCAAAGTGAGATCACCTCAAATAGTCTTGCTTCAGAGGACACAGTTGTTGAACAGGAAGTAGTTGGTTCTGAAGAAGCTGAAGAAGAAATAGCAGAAGCAGTTGAGGAGGAGGTCATTGAGGTACGAGAACATATATCTGGCAGTGGGACGATAGCTAACATCGTAGTTTTCGCCGATACCGATTTCCTAAGTGATCGGATGTGGGTTCAAGTTGCACAGTTTTTAGGGCGTCGCATTCCTCAGCCATTTGCGAATAATGGAGATTTAATTATTAATGCCTTGGATAATCTAAGCGGGAGTGCGGATCTTGTGAGTATTCGCAGCCGCGGACGTTACTCTCGACCCTTTACCCGTGTACTCGATTTGCAACGTGAAGCAGATGATCGGTTACGAACCGAGGAGGCCGATTTGCTGAGCCGCTTGGCTGAAACAGAGGCATCGCTCGCGGATCTGAATCAGGTAGAGGATGGTGAGCCCATCGGTCAAATCACACCGGAAATCCAGTCAGAAATAGATCGTTTTAATGGTGAAATGTTAGAAACGCGCCGTCGACTGCGAGATGTGCAGTACCAGCTCACAGAAGACATAGAACGATTAGGAGCCAACCTCAAGGCAATTGACACAGCGCTGATTCCAATACTACTTACCATAATTCTATTGGTGATGCATTATCTGAGGGTTCAGCGACGCAAATCTGGGAACTAAAAAAGGCCCACTACTTAGGGTTTGAGAGAGGGAGATAGCGGGGCAGATGAACCGTCAAGCGCGTACCTTCACCCATGTTGCTCTCTATTAATAGTGCGCCACCATGGGCTTCGGCGATTAGGCGGCAAAGATATAATCCCAGCCCGTATCCTCCAGTATTTCTTTGCCTAGAACTATCAGCCCTATAGAAAGGTTCAGTGATTTGTGGCAAATGCTCTTCGGGAATGCCTTCACCGTGATCGATAACTTTGAGGATGGCCCTATCCTTCTCAAAACTGACTTTTACAAAGATGGGGCCCTCTTGGCCGTGGCGCATCGCATTGTTTAAAAGATTGGTTATCAGAAGACGTACTCTGAGCTTATCGAGATTAAAAATTTTATCGTCGTCGGGTACATCGATATCTAAGCCACCTTCGTACGCGTCGAACTGCTTAACAATCGATTTAACGAATCTGGCAAACTCAACTGGTTCCGCCACTAAGGACGAGTGTTCATTGTTAAGGCGTTCTGCTTCCAGCAAATCGGAGATCAGTAAATCGATTTCATCGATGTCATTTCGCAGCTGCATCTTTTCTTCACTTTTCGGCATAAACTCTAGGCGCAATTTAGCTTTGGTTATTGGTGTTCTTAATTCATGGCTAATAGCCATTAGTAGTTGGCGTTTGGCTTCTAGCATCGATTGAAGTGAATCCGCCATGTGGTTGATGCTTTCCGTGAGCTCCCCTAGCTCATCCTGGCGATTGCTTTTCACACGAAAATTCAGATCACCTTTCTCAATGCGTTCTGCTCCTCGTTTGAGCAAACGCACTGGATCTAGCAGCCTGTTAACCATGAAGTAGTTAATAAATAGCACAACCGCAGCTACTGTCAGACCTATATAGAGCACAATATAGTTAAAGCTGTTGTCGTTAATAAAGCGCTGATAAAAATAGAAATCGTAGCCACCGCGTTTCACCATGATGATATCTTCGTTGCTAATTGTCCGCATTTCTGCATTGTTTGAAAGTGTTTCCAGGTATTGAGAAGCGTCTACATTTAGTCTGTTTTCAGCGTTTGAGCTCCAGCGCATTATTGGGTTGCGAATATTGATGGTCCAACCAAGCTCATCTGCGAGTCGCATGGCATTACTGAGATTAGGTGGAGCGCCTATGTCCTCAATGACAGACTCAACATTGCGGGTAAAATAATTAGGAATAGTTTGGATAGTGTTATCGTCTTCAGTAATAGTTTGTAATGAAATCCATATAATAAGTAGAAATAAAACAAGTGTTATCCCAAATATCAGAAGCAATCTGAAAAAGAGCGATTTTTTTACATATCCTATCAAAGAAATCATAACTATTAATATTTGGATGTAGCTAGTAGAAAGTAACGATCAAGGTAAGGTTAGATTTGTTCACCAACAAAGGTATAACCACGCCCCCAGATTGTCTTAATAAAACGAGGTGTCTTGGACGTATCCTTCAGTTTATTTCGCAAACGGCTGACCAATGTGTCTACGGCACGAGAGAACAATTCTGCGTCTATGCCGCGTAAACGATTCATTAACTCGTCACGGGTAAATGTTTTATTGGGAAACTGCATAAAAAGAACAAGCAGCTCATATTCCATGGTAGTAAGGTCAAGAGGTTTACCGTCTAGTCTAACTTCTCTTCGAGAAATTTCTACTTCTAGCCCGTTTATTGGTTTTATCTCTCTTTTGCCATCATCTTCACCGCTGCGTCTGAGTATATTATTAATACGGGCTACCAGTTCTCGTGGTTCAAATGGTTTTGGCAGGTAATCATCTGCCCCAAGTTCTAACCCGACGATTCTATCGGTAACTTCGGCGTGCGCGGTTAGCATTAAAATTGGTAGTTGGCCATAAATAGATGATTTAGCTCGAATCTCCCGGCACACTTCAAATCCATCCTTCTCTGGTAGCATAACGTCCAGAATGAGTAAATTTGGTTTAACTTTTTTGATTAGCTTGAGACCCCTACTGGGTGTCATCTCGGCATAAACTTCCATGTCATAACGTTCCAGATACTGGGTTAACAACTGTCCCAGCTTTTCGTCATCGTCGATAATTATGATTTTTTTCATACTAGGTATTGGGTAATGACAAAGAGCAGAATCTCAATTCGATGAAGCAATAGTACGAATTCAAACTTATGAAATCAATTCCGTAGAAGCCATATCGAAAACTGAGCTGGAGGAAATAAAAGAGCTATTTTAACAAGCCAGTGGAAGCAGCTTTTTAAATATCAATAAGTTTCCCCACCTAGGCGGACAAACATGTACCCTTGATCATATTCCTCGAGGTCTAGAAGTTCCCCATATTTCTGATGCCACCGGCCTGTTTGTAAATCTTTGTGGAGACTTTGCAGCCCGTGTTCCAGATTTTGCTGATCCAGTTTAGCGAATGAAGAAATGCCACTTCGAAATTTTTCCTGTAGATAATTTTCAGGGTGAGACCAGTCTGCTGAGAAAAAATGATCAATTAGATCCTTGGGCAATGGGAATTGAAGATGCGTAAAAGTGATTCCTAGCGTGTCCTTGGCAAAATGAGTTAATTCGTCAAAGGATGGAGACCTATCACCGTTGATGTCAAAAAACTGCGGAAAGTAATCTACTAACCAAAATGCTGTTTTGTGATTGGTATCGAAGGCAAATATGACTAACGGGCCTAGTCCTATCACGCGGAGAGCCTCACGAATCCCTTGTTGCCAATCCTCCAGGTGATGGAGCGCTAGCGTCATCACAGCTCCTTTAAATTGAGCGTCTGGAATTGGCAGTGACTCGGCGATCGCGGCTATCCAATTCAGCCGATCATGTGGCTTAGCCTGGTCGCGCATTGATCGAGAAGGCTCCACCGCATAGACATGGAACCCATGGTCCGCCAGAGCCCAACTGTAATTACCTGTTCCGGCCCCGATATCAATGATAGGACTGCCAATCTCTAGAGCCAACAAGTCGATGAGCCGCTCGGTGATCCGAGGGTCTGCAGCTCGTGTAGCTGAATACTTTTTTCCTATCGTATCGTAATGAGGGTCCATGCATTGTCCAGTATAACATGGGGGTGAATTAAGGATTTTTGGTTCACCTGCACTGGGATTCTAGATTTCCCTTGAATTTGAGCAAATAACTCCCATTTATAGATTTAATCATAGCCGGGAAATATCTATTCATGAATTCATTACATTCCTTGTTAATTAGTCTGGTAATTGCAGTGATACCAGTGTTTGGTATTTCGCAGTCACCAGACTACAACCAATTTGCGACTAATGATGAACAAAATAATATAGAAGTCTTCAAGAAGGCCAGCCCTTCGGTAGTGCACATAACCAATTCGCGCTTGGTCAGGACTTTCTACTCACTCAACCCCCAGGAGGTACCACAAGGAAGCGGCACTGGTTTCATTTGGAGTGCGGAGGGTTTTATTGTCACCAATTATCATGTTGTCCAACAGGCCAATCGTGTCACTGTGACCATGCAGAATGGCACCAGCTATCACGCCAGAGCAGTGGGCCTAGATCCAGATAAGGACCTTGCGGTATTGAAGATTGAAGCGCCAGACGTAGAACTAATACCGATTTCACCTGGTGACTCCTCTTTGCTTGAAGTGGGACGAAAGGTAATTGCAATAGGTAATCCGTTCGGTCTTGATACAACTATGACGGTCGGTGTGGTCAGTGCTCTGGGCAGGGAAATTGAATCCATAAGCCAACGCACCATCCGGGATGTAATTCAGACAGACGCCGCAATAAATCCAGGTAACTCCGGAGGGCCTCTACTAAATTCGCTTGGACAACTAGTTGGAGTGAACACTGCGATTTACAGTCCTACCGGTGCTAGCTCAGGGATCGGGTTTGCTATCCCAGTTAATACGGTGAAACGAATTGTGCCTGAATTGATCACATATGGCCGTGTGCAAACTCCGATACTCGGTATTACGCGTATTCCACAACCCCAGTACTACCGCGAGTTGTGGGGGGTCGAAGGCGTTATTGTCCTTGATGTTGTTGAAGGGACGGATCCTGAACGCTTAGGTATGCGGGGACTTAGAAGTGTTCCTGCTGGTCGAATCCAACTTGGGGATGTCATCGTTGAGATCGACGGACAAGCAGTGGTCAATGAAGATGATTATGCTTCTATCATGGAACGACATCGACCCGGGGATATCGTCACGGTAAGAACCCTTCGCGACAACCAGGAACGGGAATACGAGATTGAGTTGCAACCTCCAATAAATCGCTAACGGTTACTCAATTTTTTTCGAGCCTTATCGATTGCCATTTGTACCTGTTTAGGCGCAGTACCACCGAGATGGTTCCTGGAATTAATTGAGCCTTCTGGGCTTAGCACTTCGTAAACGTCAGACTGGATAGCTTCAGAAAATGCTTGCAATTCATCGAGTGTTAGGTCGGCGAGACCCCGATTTGTTTGTATAGCGCTGGCAACAGCCTTTCCAACAACCTCATGAGCATCTCGGAAGGCTAAACCTTTATTGACCAGGTAATCCGCGAGATCAGTAGCAGTAGAGTGGTTCTGACTGGCGGATCGGAGCATTTTTTCTCGATTGCAGCTAATAGCCGAAGCCATCTGGGCATAAGCGGATAGGCAACTTTTCACCGTATCAAGCAAGTCAAACAATGGCTCCTTGTCCTCCTGGTTATCCCTGTTATAGGCAAGTGGCTGAGATTTCATCAGAGTTAGAAGGGAGACTAGGTGGCCGATGACTCGGCCAGTTTTCCCCCGAATGAGTTCAGGTACATCAGGATTCTTTTTTTGTGGCATGATAGAGGAGCCAGTACAGAATCTGTCAGGAAGAGTTACAAATCCAAATTGATCAGAGGTCCATAAAACCAATTCTTCTGAAAATCGGGACAGGTGAGTCATCAGAATACTGGCAGCGGCAGCCACTTCAATGGCAAAGTCTCGATCACTAACAGAGTCGATCGAATTCTGGGTCGGTAGGTCGAATCCGAGTAGCTTGGCAGTATACTCTCTATCGATGGGATAAGTAGTGCCCGCTAATGCAGCAGCACCCAATGGGGACAGGTTTACCCTTTTGCGGCAATCTAGAAACCGCTCATAATCGCGATCTAGCATTTCATACCATGCCATTAAGTGATGCCCAAAACTGACTGGCTGTGCAATTTGGAGGTGGGTAAAGCCTGGCATAATCGTATTCACTTCCCTGGAGGCAGTTTCTATCAACCCTTTTTGGAACTCCGTGATCAAGTAAGACACTTGATCAATTTCAGAGCGCACATACAGACGAATATCGGTTGCTACCTGGTCATTACGGGAGCGGCCGGTGTGTAACTTTTTGCCAGCGTCACCGATTCGTTCGATTAAAGCGGACTCTATATTCATGTGCACATCTTCCTGTGCAACAGACCACTCGAAATTACCGTTATTGATATCTATTCGTATTGACTCTAGTCCCTGGAGGATGGAAGTTTCCTCTTCAGTGGTTAGAATTCCCACTTTGCAAAGCATGCGAGCATGCGCAATCGATCCATCTATATCGTACGGATGGAGCCGCTTATCGAAATCAACCGAAGAGGTAAAATTTTCTACAAAATGATCTGTTTCTTCGATGAATCTACTAGCCCAGAGTTTTTTAGATTTCCTGCTTTTGTTGCTGCTCATAGTGAGGCCCATTTTCCTTTTGAAAGACCACCCTTGGGGGCGAGGAGAGCCAGCTTTCTCAGAGGCAGGCGATTATAGCAGGATACTTCTAGCTTAATAAGCGCATAAGCTCTGTTGTTGGGTGTGATCGGACAAAGCGAGGCAATTACCGTAAAATGAACCACTCCAGATCATTGACGGCATCACTAAAAGAAGCATGGCAGTCCGATCATTAAGAATCGCAACACGTAAGAGTCCACTCGCTTTATGGCAGGCTAACTACGTAAAACTTGCGCTTGAAGCTTTCCATAATGAGATTGCCGTGGAACTGGTGCCAATGAGTACTCGAGGAGACAAGTTGCTCGATTCCCCCTTGGCAAAGGCAGGTGGCAAAGGCTTATTTGTTAAGGAACTTGAGCGAGCCTTGCTAGAAGGTAAGGCAGACATTGCTGTACATTCGATGAAAGATATACCTATGGAATTTCCCAAAGGACTCGGACTTGCTGTTATCTGTGAACGCGATGACCCAGCTGATGCTTTCGTATCTGGAAATTACGAAACTCTTGAAGAACTTCCTAAGAAGGCAATAGTGGGGACTTCCAGCTCTAGACGACAGTGCCAGATTAAGCAGTTGAGACCTGATCTCAGGATAGTTGATTTGCGTGGGAATGTCGGTACGCGCCTAGAGAAGCTGGACAATGGTGAATATGATGCCATCATTCTGGCGATTGCTGGGCTTAAACGGTTGGATTTGGAAGGCCGTGTCACGCAACGTCTCAGTTTTGATCAGTGTCTTCCCGCTGGTGGTCAAGGAGCGGTGGGAGTGGAGTGCCGCACTGAGGACTTGGACATACTTAAAACTATCGACTGCTTACATCACCAGGAAACGGCTACGCGTGTATTAGCGGAGCGCGCTGTGAATTCGAGATTACAGGGCGGTTGTCAGCTACCCATAGCTGCGTTCGCTGAATTAAATGCTGAGGTACTTTTTCTCCGAGCACTGGTTGGTAATATCGAAGGAGGCAAGGTTTTACGAAGCGAGCTAACTGGCGATTCTCATCATGCTGAGCAACTAGGTATTACCGTGGCGGAGGATCTACTTGTTCAGGGTGCTGCCGAAATTCTGGAAGCGCTAAAAAATAATTGAAACCGTTTAACCAATGAACTTCCCAAGTTTACAAGGACTAAATGTATTGGTCACACGACCGGTTCTGCAACAACAGTCATTAGGGGAAGCCATAAAATCCCTTGGTGGCAAAGCCATCCACTTTCCACTCATTGATATTGTCCAGCTCGCGAAGACAGAAGATATTAAGTATTTAGAAAACAAGGTTCGTGCTATAGATGATTACCAGATTCTTATTTTTGTAAGTGCTAATGCAGCACAATTCAGCAAAGAATGGTTTACAAATTGTGCGGTGAAAATACCTGAGATAATTAAGGTAATTGCAATTGGGCCTACAACTGCAAGAGCAGTGTCAGACTTGTTTGGGTGTACAGTCATTCATTCCGATGTTGGGGTAACAAGCGAAGACCTCCTGTCACTGCCAGAGCTTGAAGAGATAGCTGGCAAGCAAATTGGCATCTTGCGTGGTAAAGGAGGTAGAGAGCTATTGGCGGCGGAGCTTCGTGAGCGAGGTGCAGTAGTTGATTACTTCGAGGTGTACCGACGAAAAATCCATGCTTACGGACCTAGAGAACTTATAGATATTGTTAATCGTAAGCAGGTGAATGCGTTTACTATAACTTCGGGAGAGGCATTGGTTCAGTTATCGGAACTTGCCGTCGATAACAAAGCTACTTTGAGTCTGATACCATTGGTGGTTCCTTCGGCAAGGCTTGCCGACCAGGCTGAAAAACTGGGATACAAGATAGTTAGGAATTCAAATGGAGCCGATGATGCATCAATGCTGGCTACGTTGCGGGATATTGCCAGCGATGACGTAAGACGTAACTAGAAATTGTAGTTAAATAATACACTGAATAGGTAATTCCCTTGGCAGAAAAGCCTGATACACCGAAGATTCTAAGCGAGATTTCCAAAAGCAATACTGCTAAGGCAAAAACCCCTGCAAGCCGGCAGCAACAAAAAGCGCGACGTAGATTCATCATAGTAGCTATGTTGTTCTTGCCAGCTGTGGCAGGTGTTGTGTTTCTCACTTACCAGCAGGTCCAACTTCGCAGAGAATTGCTAGCTTTTCAACAAGACAGCCAGATACTAACTCAAACGCTAACGGGACAAGAAATCCAGATTCAAGAGCTCCAAGAGCAGCTTGCTGAGTCACTCCAGTCGGGTCCAGCGGAGGGCGAGTCAACCCAGCAACTAGGAACCAACGTAAATCAGGAAATACTGGCAATCCGTCAACAGTTAGCAGAGCTGCAAAATCGTTACACAACTGCAGAATCTGAACCTAATCTGCAATGGAAACTTTTGGAAGCCGAGTACTTGATCGGCTTAGCTGGTAAAAAGCTTCAATTAGAGAGAGATAGGGCTTCAGCACTTGCTTTGATGCAATCTGCTGACAGCGCTCTGTCGCAGTCTGGCAATAGCAATGTGTTCGCCGTTCGTGAAGTTATTTCTCGCGAATCGGCTCAACTCCGGGCAGTTCAGATGGTGGATCTGGAAGGTGTTTATTTGCGTATCGCCAACATAGCGTTGCAGGCGGAAAATATTAATTTACTCAATTCCATGCGTGAGAATTTCGAAAATAGGCGAAATACTGAATCAGCTTTTGAAGAGGTAGAGTCCAGCCAGGGTAGTTTCCTTAATGCAACACTATCATTCCTGAGATCTATTTTTGTATGGCGTAAATGGGACGGGATACCAGAGGCTATGCTAGCGTCCGGTCAAGATATATATATCAAACAAACATTTGAGCTTATGCTAGAGCAAGCGAAGCTAGCCGTCGTTTCTGGCGATCAGAACCTCTATCAAACAAGTTTGACTAATGCTATGGATTGGGTCCAGCGATATGCGGTTATGGACACTGTCGCCGCTGAAACTATATTGACTGAAATTAATGAACTAGCAGGAATTGATCTAAATCCTTCCCTGCCTTTAATAAATGAGTCACTCAGTCTTCTTAGAAGACTAATTGCCAGCGAACAATAAAATTATCATGGTACGTCTATTTATATACAGTCTACTTGTAATTGTAGTAGGTCTCTGGATGACCTTTTATATGGGATTTCCCATTGATCCAGGTTATTTATTAGTCGCATTCGGGAGCTATACATTCGAAACTAGCTTATTTACATTGATCGTAGCACTAAGTGTTCTTTACCTGTTATTTCGTTTTGCGACTACTATACTTCGGTGGATAAATCCTAATAGGTTGGTTTATATCGGCAAAGCTATCAGCGAGAAACGTAAAAAACGGGAACGAAGTATAACCATAGAAGGGGTGTTGTATTTAATACGAGGAAATTGGCGATCAAGTTATAATCTGCTAACTAAGAGTATCTCTGCTAAAGATGCGACTGTTATTAACTACCTTGCGGCAGCCTATGCTGCTTACAACCTCGATAACAGGAATTCATGGGAGCACTGGCTGGATAAGGCAGAACAAGAATATCCCACTGTTGGTTCTACGGTTAACTCCCTTCGTGCCCAATTACTATTTAAGTCAGGCCAGTTAGAACAATGCGTAGCCGTGCTAGAAAGACTCAAAAAGAGTTCCCTTAATGATGCAATGCTTCTGCAACTTTTGAAGGAAGCCTATCTGCAACTTAAAGATTGGAATAAACTTAAGGAACTGTTGCCGGCACTAGAGAAAAAGAAAGTCATTGACGATGAAGAGAGTGCGAGAATTAATCTACTGATTTTTAAGGAAGATTTGTATGTTTGTTACAGTGGGCTAGGACAGGAAGCAGACGAACATAAAGTGTTGGGCCATTTGACCTTGCTGTGGAAGAAAGCGTCAGCAAGATGCAAGGAAAATGAACAGATTGTAAAACTTTATTCAGAACTTCTACTCAAGCTGAATGAAAAATCGGCGGCGGCTAAGGTTATCGAAAAAGCGATTACACAAAATTGGAATGATTCCTTGGTACTTTTTTATGGTGAACAGGATTTTAGCACCAGTCCGCAACAACTTCTGATTGCAGAGAAATGGCTCAAGGAACGCCCTGCCAATGCATATTTGCTGTTGAGCCTAGGCAGAATCTGCATGCGCAACGAACTTTGGGGTAAAGCTAAGGAATATTATGAAGCAAGTATCAAGGTCGCACCTTGCGCCGAGGCTTGTGGAGAACTCAGCAGGCTTCTGAAATACCTGGGCGAGTTAGAGGCCAGTGAAACCTATATGAAAGTCTACGGTGATTTGATCGGAGTACAGTTGCTGGAACTACCGATGCCGACAGATAACAAAGTCAGTCACTGATCCCTAGTTCTGACCAAAGGTGGTCGATGCGCTCTTTGACCTTAGGGCTCATTTCAATTTGGGTTCCCCACGTCCTTTTGGTCTCAGTTTGCCACTTATTGGTAGCATCGAGACCCATCTTGGAGCCCAAACCTGAAACCGGTGAAGCAAAATCGAGGTAGTCGATAGGCGTATTATCGATTAGAACGGTATCCCGAATTGGGTCCATTCGAGTAGTGATTGCCCAGATTACGTCTTCCCATTTTCGGGTATCGATATCGTCGTCAACAACTACGATAAATTTCGTATACATGAATTGCCTGAGGAATGACCAGATACCCATCATGATTCGTTTTGCATGACCAGGATACTGCTTTTTAATGCTCACTACTGCCAGCCGATAAGAGCAACCTTCGGGAGGTAGATAAAAATCTACGATTTCAGGAAATTGCTTTTGCAATAGTGGAACAAATACTTCATTCAACGCCATACCTAACATTGCAGGCTCGTCAGGTGGTCGTCCAGTATAAGTACTATGATAGATTGGATTTTTTCTGTGTGTAACTCGTTTTACGGTAAAAACCGGAAATTGCTCAACTTCATTGTAGTAACCTGTGTGGTCTCCATAGGGTCCTTCATTCGCGAATTCTCCTGGTTCTATTACTCCTTCTAGGATAATTTCGGCACTTGCTGGTACCTGTAAATCATTGGTTAGGGATTTGACGACATCAGTTTTACTGCCACGTAAGAGCCCAGCGAAAGCGTATTCCGATAGGCTGTCCGGCACTGGAGTCACGGTCGCTAGTATAGAGGCAGGGTCGGCACCTATTGCGACGGAAATGGGGAACGCTTTACCGGGATATTGATGCTGCCATTCTTTGAAATCCAGCGCTCCACCGCGATGGGACAACCAACGCATTATAAGTTTGTTGTGACCCAGTAGCTGCATCCGATAAATGCCAAGATTCTGTCGTTCTTTTTGAGGTCCGCGTGTGATCACCAAAGGCCAGGTCACAAGCGGAGCGACGTCGCCCGGCCAACAAGTCTGAATTGGAAACATAGACAGATCAATTTCGTCTTCCTTTATCACTATGTCCTGGCATTGTGCTGATTTTTTTACGTTAGGTGAGACATTTAATACTTGCTTGTAACTGGGAAGTTTTTGCCAGATATCTTTCCATCCAGAGGGAGGAGTGGGTTCTTTCAAAAACGCCATTAACTTACCAACATCCCTTAATCCATCAATATCTTCTTGGCCCATTGCTAGAGCAATACGCCGAGTATTGCCGAATAGGTTAACCAGTAAAGGTATAGAGGAACCTTTGGGATTTTCAAATAGAAGAGCAGGGCCATCTTCGCGTAATACACGGTCAGAAATTTCTGTCACTTCAAGATATGGGTCTACTTCAATAGAAATTCGTTTTAACTCACCCTCTTTCTCGAGCAGTTTGATAAAGTCTCGTAAATCTGAAAATGCCATAGGGTGATTGTGTAGTTCAGGCTTGGATAGAAATAAGCGTTAACCTGGGAGTATGTTGCTAATGTGACTATTTGCGTTTCATGGCGTTGAAAAATTCGTCGTTCGTTTTAGTATCTTTTAACTTATCCAAAATAAACTCAGTCGCTTGTACGTCTTCCATCGAAGTTAGCAGCTTACGTAGGATCCACATTCTCTGTAGCTCTTCTTCGCTAGTTAATAAATCTTCGCGGCGCGTGCCAGATCTGCGGACATTGATAGCTGGATAAACTCGTTTCTCAGCAATTTTCCTGTCTAGAAGTAGCTCCATGTTGCCAGTACCTTTGAATTCCTCGTAAATTACTTCATCCATTTTCGAACCAGTTTCAATGAGAGCTGTGGCAATGATGGTAAGGCTGCCTCCTTCCTCAAGGTTCCTTGCTGCCCCAAAGAATCGCTTCGGTCTCTCTAATGCATGCGCATCCACACCGCCTGTTAACACTTTTCCTGATGATGGGACGATGGTGTTGTAAGCTCGTGCTAGTCGTGTAATTGAATCGAGGAGAATTACTACGTCTTCCCTGTGCTCTACTAATCGCTTTGCTTTTTCGATCACCATTTCTGCTACCTGCACGTGGCGTGAGGGTGGCTCATCGAACGTACTTGCAACAACTTCACCTCGCACTGAGCGTTGCATCTCTGTTACTTCTTCAGGTCGCTCGTCAATTAGCAATACGATTAGGCGGCATTCAGGGGTATTCTTGGTGATAGATTGTGCCATATTTTGCAAAATTAACGTCTTACCTGCTTTAGGTGGCGACACTATTAAGCCACGCTGTCCTTTCCCTATTGGAGCGGTCAGGTCAATTACTCTGGCACTTAAATCTTCGGTGCTACCGTTGCCGACCTGAAGATGAAGGCGTTCTTGTGGGAAAAGAGGAGTAAGGTTTTCGAAAAGGATTTTATGCTTGGAATCATCAGGCTTGCTAAAATTTATTTCGGCGATCTTCAGTAACGCAAAGTAGCGTTCGCCATCCTTTGGCGGTCTTATTTTTCCTGCGACGGTGTCTCCAGTTCGAAGGTTGAAGCGACGAATCTGACTCGGTGATACGTATATGTCATCCGGACCAGCGAGATAGGAGGAGTCAGCCGAACGTAAAAACCCAAACCCATCTTGCAAAATCTCCAATACACCATCGCCATAGATATCTTCGCCATTTTTAGCATGTTTTTTGAGGATAACAAAAATAATGTCTTGCTTGCGTGTTCGCGATACATTTTCCAAACCCATTTCATGAGCGGTATCTAGTAATTCGCCAATTGGTTTCTGTTTGAGTTCTGTCAGGTTCATTTTGAAATTCTTGTAGTGAGAAAGTTAGGTAGATTTTATTTGATAAATTGTGCGTGAGTGGCCTGAATAGCACCCGGCATTACACCTTGTTTTAGATGTAAAGGGTAAAACCTTATGCGTTGCTAGCTGTAAAAGGATTGCTAATTGGGTTAAGGGTTGTTGTAAAACTATTATTAAACGTAGAGCGGAGGTTTTAGCTCGTTGAAAATGGTTGAAAACTGTTATTTAACTTACTTAAGTAACTGTTATAGATTTATTATTCAGGTAATTTAGCTTGTAGCTTAGCATTAAACGCAATTTAAATGACGCTGTCAATAAAAGCCGATAACTGAGATTTAGACATTGCTCCCACTTGAGTACCGGCAACATCACCGTTGTTAAAGACGATCAGCGTGGGTATTCCCCGAATGCCATATTTTGGTGCAGTTAAGGTGTTAGAATCAACATCCATCTTGCACACCTTCAATTTGCCTTCGTATTCATCGGCTAATTCTTCCAGTACTGGTGCAATTGCCTTGCAGGGCCCGCACCATTCAGCCCAAAAGTCGACTAAGACGGGCCCTTCAGCCAGAAGCACGTCTTGCTCGAAACTATTGTCAGAAATGTGAACGATTTTTTCGCTCATACGGTTTTCCTCTTTTAGGTGAAAGATAGGATTTTAGTATTCGAGGTGATTTTTTCAGAATTCACAACCAATTTAGTAAAGAGCCCACTTATAATTTTGTTTGCAGGTAATAATAATGTCAAAAATCAAAGATTCAAGGTATCAGTCATAAAAAGTCTTTGCCAGCTTGGGGCGCGCTACTTATCTAGACTTCCTTAGCACTTAGTATCGCTGCTGCTTTCTTGGCGAAGTAAGTGAGTATTGCATCAGCTCCCGCACGCTTGATGGCTAGTAGCGATTCCATGGCTACAGCATCTTCCTCCAACCAACCTTTCTGGGCGGCGGCCATGTGCATTGCATATTCGCCGCTCACTTGGTAGACAAATGTGGGCACACCAAATTCTTGCTTTACCCGGTGTACGATGTCCAAATAGGGCAACCCCGGCTTGACCATTATCATATCGGCTCCTTCAGCCAAGTCCAATCCTACTTCCTGTATTGCTTCGTCGCTATTGGCTACATCCATCTGGTAACTATATTTATTTCCGCTGGCCAGGTTACCGCTAGAACCAACAGCGTCACGAAAGGGGTCATAATAACTGGAAGCGTATTTCGCAGAGTAAGAAAGAATACGAGTGTAGATTAAGCCATTCTCTTCGAGTACCGATCGGATAGCTGCAACCCGTCCATCCATCATATCGGAAGGAGCCACGATATCTGCACCTGCCTCAGCATGGGACAATGCCTGTTTGGCTAGTACCTTTACTGTCTCGTCATTGAGTACGTAGCCATTCGTATCAATAATTCCGTCTTGTCCGTGGGTTGTATAAGGGTCGAGAGCTACGTCGGTTATTATTCCCAATTCTGGTTGCGCCAGCTTTAGCGAACGCACAGCTTCCTGAACCAGCCCATTTGGATTGAAAGATTCGCTTCCGTCCTCGGTCTTTGCTGATGCATCTGGAGCTGGAAACAGCGCAATAGCTGGGATACCGAGAGCAACTAATTCAGCTGCTTCTTTCACAAGCTGATCGACACTTAACCTAAACATGCCAGGCATGGATTCGATGGGCTGTCTCTGCTTGGAACCACCAACAATAAAAACCGGGAAAATTAGGTCATCTGTTGTCAA
>CETZ01118774.1_pt1 | contig 22652 bp, 22 predicted proteins | sample 531441 | NCBI WGS metagenome assembly CETZ01 (sample SAMEA2623098, study PRJEB7988) | marine metagenome | isolation source: saline water (ENVO:00002010), including | reverse complement strand
TCTGGCTCTGGCTCTGGCTCTGGCTCTGGCTCTGGCTCTGGCTGATAGCTGTCCTCATCCGGAAAGTCATTAAATGCTTCTGGGTCTGACACACCTGAAACATAAAATGTCGTGGGTGAAGGTACTCTCTCAGAGCTGATATGTTCTGAGTCCTGTTCTGGCGACTCAGTAATGATTGAATTGCCGGTCGATTCATCTAACGGCGGTATAGATTTTCTCTTGTGTCTGATCTCAACACCCGATTCGTCACACTTATCATTCTGAATAGGTGTACGGGTGGTGTTAAGGCTGAGGGTTAACCTTGGCTTGTTTTCAGGTTGCTGAGACTCAGGAGAGGTATCAGGAGCTTGTTCAGTGAAGGTTGTCGCTTGATCAGCAGAATAGCGCTGCGAGAAGGCCGTGGGCTCTTCCTCAAGAAAATCGTATTCTTCTTCAATCAGTTCAGCTTCCTGCTCTTCGAGATATTCCAAATCTTCAGTCGTCAATGCAACTTCGGCGGGCTCCTGGTGGCGCTTCCGGATACTCAGAGATTGATTCAGATATTGAGCAGCAATGGATGACATGCCTTCTTTTAAAAAGAAACTGCCAATAGCCGAAAGCATCGCAGCGTCGTATTGCCAATATCTGGCTGCGGCTTCTGCCAGCACCTGAGCCTCGTCAATCTTTCTGGCCTTTAGCAGGTCCATCAGAGTGAACATAAACCGGTTCTTGTTTTGAAAAGCATCCTTGCTCATCGGTTTACCCCAGCGCCTGCTCAACAATCGCGTTGGTCAGCTGTTGTTCGGTTTCGCTGGCTTGCTGCAGACGGTATTTCAGCTGGTCACAGAGGGCGAATAACTCGTCGACTTTGGCGACGATGCGTTGTTGTTCGGGCAGAGGTGAGACGGGAATTAGCATTGAAGAAAGTATCTCTAAGTTAATGTTCTTCTGTGCTGTAGATGGAGCAAATTCAGCTAGCTTTTCTTTATAAGTCCGAACGAAGAATTCATAAAAACGATTGCTTACACCGAGGAAACCATTGAAGCCGACAACGCTATCCGGAAAGCAAGCATCAAACTCCAATAAGCCAGTATCGGCAATATTGGCTGCAATTGTTATGCACAGTGTATGTGCTGGCCATAGACGACTTTGTTGTAATCCAAAGTCATTGTACGTAGCACCATACGTCGAAATACTCCCATTACTACGTGCAACATCTCCAGTTTGAATGAGAGGGTATTTCCCTTCTTTGTACAGATTAGGATCATTTCGTGGTCGATGTTTTGATTTACCACGTGCTAACTCACCGATTTCGGGGAGTCGGCACCATTCCCACCCCTCTGGCAGTTCAAACGGCTTTTCTTCATCGCTCACCGGCGGCAGTTTTTTTGGCTTTTTGATTTTGTCTTCTTTTATCAGTCGGGCTTTTTCTTCTTCGATGCGTTCGAGCAGTTCGGAGGCCGGTTCATCGTCTGGGTTCTGCGGTACCAGTTTGCCCATGACGGCGAGCTGAAGGATGGTGTCTTTCAGGCGGTCGATGGCCCAGGTGCCCATAGCGCCTGAGAACAGCAGGTCGAAGTGGTTGGTGAGGCGCTGCCAGTTGTCGTTCAGTTCCTGGACATTGGCTGATTCAGTAAGCGTTGCCAGCAGGGTGTCGGTCAGTTGCTGGTGGGCGCTGATTTGGTGTTCGCTCTGTTGCTCCAGCTGGTCGCATAGAGCCATGAGTTCATCGACTTTGGCGACGATACGTTGTTGTTCGGCGATTGGAGGGAGGGCGCTAGGATATGGCGACAGATTGGCCGTAGTTACTTGAGGCTGGGCACTACCGGTTACTATTGCTGACTTATCACCTGACAGTAATTGATAGTAGAAAAATCTCTGGTTTATTAACTCCCAGGAATTCTCAAGGACTAGGGAATTTGAGGTAACCAAACAGAATGGAGGGGAGATATTAGCTTTTCCGCTGTATGCACCACGGCAGGAAACTAATAATTGAGGCTCCTCGTAAGTATAGGTATGGTATTTTCCTATGAGGCCGTTTGCTCCAAATACGTCATAACCCTCGCCAGTTAATTTTGAGGTTGGAAGACCTTTACCGTAGACAATGTTGAATAGGTCTCCCAGTCTTACCCACTCCCATCCCTCCGGCAGCTCAAACGGTTTTTCCTCATCACTGACCGGCGCTAGCGGTTTCTGTTTCTTCAGCTTGCCGTCTTTTATCAGCTGCGCTTTTTCAGCTTCGATCCGCTCCAGCAGTTTAGAGGCGGGTTCATCGTCCGGATTCTGCACAACCAGTTTGCCGCGCACGGCGAGTTCTAAAATCAATTCACGCAGTTTTTTGATGCCGGTGAGTTCAATTTTGCTGTTGCTGCCACGCCCGCTGGTGGATTTTGGGGTGACGGTGCTGGTCCAAAGGTCGAGATGTTCGACTATTTTTAATGGGTTCCCGCCTTCGCGGGAACGACGTGTAGAGGCAGCTCCGGCTTCGCGGGAATGACGGTTTTGTATCTCTCGGCTGACCGAGGGCACTGATGGAGTTGCGTTACCTTCGGTTGTTCTGTCCTGGATGGCTTCACCAGCATTGTCACGTGCGCGTGTAGCGTCGGAAAACTCGCTTTTACCGGTCTCAGGCTTTTTAAAATACGCCTCGGCTACTTCCTGAATCTGGTTGTCGTCCGGCTTGTTGTGCTGGGTCATGCCGGTGTGTCTCCGGATTTTTCGGTTTTACCGGCGAGTGCTGCAGCGAGTATGCCTTTGAGCTGGTCGCGCAGTTTCTGGATGTCGTTCTGCTGGTCGGCGTATTGCGCTAACAGTTCCTCGGGGTCATGGCTGATCTGTTCGCCAACGTGTGGGTTTTTGATATCCAGGTTGTAGTTGCGGGCCTTGATGTCGTCGATGCTGACTTTCCAGGCGTGTTCGTTTTCTGTGCGGCTGGCAAAGCCGTCGGCTTCGTTGCCCCACCAGTCGATTTCGGTGGTGAATTCATCAAAGCGCATGGGCTTGGTTTTGCTGTAGCTTTTGTAGCCTTCCGGGTACGGGTGTTCGTAGTACCAGATGTGTTCGGTCGGGCGGCCTTTGGTAAAAAACAGCAGGTTGGTTTTGATGCCGGTGTAGGGGTTAAACACGCCGTTGGGCAGGCGCACGATGGTGTGCAGGTTGCAGTCGTTGAGCAGGCGTTCTTTTAAGCGTGTTTTCATGCCCTCGCCAAACAGAAAGCCATCGGGCAGTACCACGGCGGCGCGGCCACCGTCTTTGAGCAGGCGGATAAACAGGGCCATAAAGAGGTCGGCGGTTTCGCGGGTGCGGAACTCCGCCGGAAAGTTGTTTTCGATGCCGTCTTCTTCGGTGCCACCAAACGGCGGGTTAGCCACAATGACGTCGACGCGCTCTTTCGGGCCCCAGTCGCGGTAGGGGCGGTTGAGGGTGTTGTCGTGGCGAATCTGATCTGGTGTTTCGATGCCGTGCAGAATCATGTTGGTGGTGGCCAGCAGGTGCGGCAGGGGCTTTTTCTCAACGCCGTGTATGGTCTGCTGCAGGACTTTTTCGTCCGCCGGTGACTGCACGTAGTTTTTGCGTTTGTGTTCGATGGTGCAGGTTAAAAAGCCGCCAGTGCCGCAGGCGGGGTCCATCACGCTGTCTTCGAGTTTTGGATCGACGCGGTCGACCATAAATTCGGTGACGGCACGCGGGGTGTAGAACTCACCGGCGTTACCGGCGCTTTGCAGGTCTTTCAGAATCTGTTCGTACATCTCACCAAAGGCGTGGCGTTGTTGAGATTTGTTGAAATCGATTCCTTCCTGAATTTTGTTGATGACCTGACGGATCAGCTGGCCAGACTTCATGTAGTTGTAGGCGTCTTCGAAGACGCTGCGAATCACGGCGGCGCGTTTGTCGCCGGCTATCTCAAGGTTTTGCAGGCCGGGGAACAGGATACGGTCGATAAAGTCTTTCAGCTCGTCGCCGGTAATACCTTCGGGGTTGGCCGCCCAGTTGCGCCAGCGCATGCTTTTGGGGATGGGGCTCTGGTAGTCGTCGTCAAACAGCTCCCATTCCTGCTCGCGGTCGTCGTAGATTTTTAGGAAGAGCATCCAGACCAACTGGCCGATGCGTTGGGCATCACCGTCGACGCCGACGTCTTTGCGCATGATGTCCTGAATGGATTTGATAACGGTGCTGATACTCATGGGTGTCTCTTATTCTGCACTGCTACGATGATGGACTGGAGCAGTCTGCATTGTTGTAAATTGGGCCCTGCATTATGGCGGCTGGCTCAGCCAGCGTCATCCTGATAAAGGCTGTCTTCTAACTGACGCACTGCCTCTTCATACCCGGCTTTATCGCCGAATGCCTGCAGCAGCTCCATGGCGGTGCCCATCTGATCAAACGGGGGCAGGCGCAGTACTTTGATGTCTTCGATGCTTTGCACGCCGGTGTCGGCGTATTTGTCGAGCAGGGCATCGAGTACGGCCTGTGCCTGCTCGCTGTAGCGGTCGAAGATGTTGCGCCGGCGCTTGGCGTGGACCACACGCTGTTTGCGCGTGAGTGCTGGCTGGCCATAGACAATGTGCAGGATGACGTCGAACGGGTCTGGCTCGTCGCCGAGTTTGCCTTTGAGGTCTTCGATCAGTTCTTCCCAGACGATGCCCTGGGTGCTCAGTTCGTCGATGACGGCCTGCTTACGCTCGGCACTGTTCCAGCGCCTGATGAAGTCGTTCAGGGTGGCGTAGTGGCCCTGCACCGATTTTCGGGTGTAGTCGGTCAGGCTTTCGCTGATGAGTTTGCCGTCGCTGTCGAGGTACTGCACGCGCTGGTCGATGACTTTGAACTGGACGTTGCCGACCAGAAAGACCCGGCGTGGTTCTTTGGGCTCGGTGCCGGGGCCATCCGGTCCGTAAGTGGGCGGGTTATCGCCGATGCCACGACCGGGCGTTACGCCTGCTGGATAGTCACTTCCCGCAGTATCTGTGCCTGGACTTTCGCCTGGCTCGTCAGGCGGAACGATATCGCCGCCGTTTTTGGGCTCATATACCACTTCAGGGTCGCCATCGAATTTCTCGTCGGCGAACAGTTCGGTTGCTTTTTTGAAGTCGAGAATGGTGAACCAGTGCTTGCCGAAGGTTTCGTCGATGCGCGTGCCACGGCCAATGATCTGTTTGAACTCGGTCATGGACTGGATGCGCTGATCGAGCACGATGAGTTTGCAGGTTTTGGCATCGACACCGGTGGTCATCAGTTTGCTGGTGGTGGCGATGACCGGATAAGGCTCTTCAGGGTCGATGAAGTTATCCAGCTCGGCTTTGCCATCGGTATCGTCACCGGTGATGCGCATAACGTATTTGCGGTTTTTGGCGACCTGCTCAGGGTTGAGGTTGATCAGCAGCTGACGCATGCGTTCGGCGTGGTCGATGTTTTCGCAGAAAACGATGGTTTTCTGCATGGGGTCGGTTTTCTGCAGGTATTCGGTGATGGTCTGGGCGACCAGCTGGGAGCGCTGATCCATCACGATGTTGCGGTCAAAGTCGCGCTGGTTGTAGATACGGTCGTCGATCAGCTGGCCGGTTTTGTCTTTCTGGCCTTTGTTTGGCCGCCAGCCCTGCAGGTCTTTGTCGAAGTCGACCCGTATGACCTTGTACGGGGCCAGATAGCCGTCGTCGATGCCCTGCTTCAGTGAGTAGGTGTAGATGGGTTCACCGAAGTAATGGATGTTCGAGACGTCTTTGGTTTCTTTCGGGGTGGCAGTCAGGCCGATATGAGTAGCAGCATCAAAGTATTCGAGGATGGCGCGCCAGGCTGAGTCTTCAGCAGCACTGCCTCGGTGGCATTCGTCGATAACGATGAGGTCGAAGAAGTCAGGTGAGAACTGTTTGTAGATGTTGCGCTCTTCTTCGGTGCCGCTGAGCGCCTGATACAGCCCCAGATAAATCTCGAACGAGGTATCGACCTTGTTGACCCTGTCTTTGCCTTTTTTAACGGCTAGTTCCAGTTCAATTTTTTTGCCGTTGCGTTCAACCCCTGCGCCCCGGGGTGAGAGTTTGGCCATGGCACCGGCAAATGGTTTGAAGTCGTTGTTCATGGTCTGGTCGACGAGGATGTTACGGTCGGCCAGAAAGAGAATGCGTTTCTTCTGCTTTGACTTCCACAGCCGCCAGATAATCTGGAAGGCGGTGTAGGTTTTACCGGTGCCGGTGGCCATTACCAGCAGGATTCTGTTTTGCCCTTTGGCTACGGCCTCAATGGTGCGGTTAATGGCGACCATCTGGTAATAACGGGGGGTGCGGTCGTTGGCGGCTTCGTGATAGGGCTGCGTCATGGCCGCCTGACCAGTTGTTGGTATGTCTTTCCAGCGGCAGTAGGCTTCCCACAGGGTTTCTGGGCCGGGCAGCTCTGACAGGGAAACTTCGGTTTCTATCTGCTGGTAAATCAGGCCGTGACGGTCATTGATCAGGAAGCTGTCGCCGTTGCTGCTGATGGCAAAGGGCACGTCGAGTTTCTCGGCGTAGGCGAGTGCCTGCTGCATACCGTCACCGACTCGGTGCTTGTTGTCTTTGGCTTCGACCACGGCGATGGGCTTGGCCTTTTGATAGCAGAGCACGTAGTCAGCGCGGCGCGGCTGCTGACGGCTGTGCATGCGGCCACGGACGACGATACGACCGTCACTGACCGAGAATTCTTCGTAGACCTGGGTGTGGATGTTCCATCCTGCACTGACAATGGCCGGGGTTATGAACTTGGTGCGGATGTCCTGCTCTGTCAGTTGTTTCTTATCCATGAAGCCCCGGGCACACGTTGACGGTGTGTTCAGTAAGTAACACTAGTGTCCCGAAGTGTACTGAAAGGCGCTGGTGGACGGAAGGAAGGAGGGGTAACTGGGATGATCAAGCTTACAAAATGTGAGCGGTCACTCTGATGGTAATTTGAGTTTGCCCTATTCAGATTATGAATTGAGTCGATTCAGTTTCTGAACTGAGGACGGGTTTGAGCGGTGGTTTGATTACCCGGTTGAGAGGCTTTGAGTTCAGATTCTGAACTGATGGACGGTTCTGCTTTGTTCAGAAACTGAATGCCTTATTAGGATTACCATGGGCACTTCTTACTCAACTTCTCTCAATGCTGAAGCAGCGGGGTGGGGTGATGGTGGCAGCCACGTCTAATTTGCCGCCGCAGTCGTTGATGGGCTCCCACGTCAGTGCGTACAGGCTGCAGGTGCCGCCGGGATTCTGGAACCGGCCAGCGCGTGTCTCGATGATGAGGTTTCTTTCCAGCAATTCTTTTTTGGCTTTGTTCAGTGTTTCTGGGGAATTAAAGCCCCATTGCTCTTTCATTACTTTGAAGGGGGCAGACAGGTCGCCATTGTTCTTGCCCCGGTAGTAGTAAGCCAGTATCAGCAACAGGTTGCGGGCATTGGGTGAGAGGGCCCTGAAATCAGGGCTCTCCATGACGTTGCGCGGGATGCCGGCAAAACTTCGTCGGGTCGCGTTTTTGCCCGTCAGTTTTCCGGCTTTGCTGTTGCTGGCTGCCATGTGCTCAGTATGTCCCGTCGTTGGCTGATTTCATCAGAAACTCAATGCGCTCACGCATAGGTGGTGTGAGTGTGTTGATTACAGAATCCCGGTCTAAAACCAAATAGCGGGCGTGTGTGCCGCCTAGGTGAGGTTCGTCGACCGTTTTGATGGATGCGCCTGCGCGGCGCAGCTCATGGATGACGGTGGACAGGCGGGTATGCCGGTAACTGGCGATGGCCTCCCAGCTGGATATCTGACCCCGCTGGATCAGGTGGACGATGATGTGTTCTTTCTTGGTGAAGCGTTTCATGCGACACCTCCGGCCTTCTTGCGTGAGGCGCTTATCCGGCTGTCGATCCAGTCGTTAATTTCAGATTCAACCCAGGCGGATGCGCGGGCTCCGAGTTTGACCGGGGCGGGGAAGGTGCCTTCCTGAATCATGGCGTGGGCCTGAGAGCGGCAGATACCGACGCGTGGCTGGACGTCTTTCCAGCGCAGCAGACGTGGTTGAGTTGCTTGGTTGGTGCTGGTCATTGATCGCCTCCTGTGGGCGTTGTTGGGGCACAGGAGGGATTAAAAGTGATGGTGAGTAAATGTTTTGGAATATTCCGAGAATATTCTCAGTCTGGATTTGTAAGGTATTTCCTTAGCGTCTTGATATCACAGGGTATGTCCCCATGCTCTTCTTCCATCCGATCAATAATTTCTCTGAGCTGAGCCGTAGTTGGGCTGTCATCCAGTTCTTCGGTGATGCAGAGTGCGAGAGCTCGGGCAGTTTTGATCATTTTATTCTTGGTTTTTGTTGACAGTGTAGAACTGCTTGAAGCTGTCGTAATGTCTGATTCATTCTTCAAATTAGATATGAAATCAGTAACACTTCATTCCTGTAAACAAAGAATGAATCCTCTGGGATTCCGCATGGAATTGTATCTGGTGCTTTAGTCTTTTCTTCCTGTTCTTCAGATTCTTCGTCTTCGTCTTCGTCTTCGTCTTCGTCTTTAATGTGATGGCGATCAAGAAATGAGTTGGCATACTCAACCAGTTGAAACCACTTACCATTCAAGTCTTTAACCCAGTTGCCTTCAAGGGTCACATCGGTGATGGTTCTCTTAAACTTAAGTTTCCATAATAGCTCTTGTTTAATATCAAGCTTGTTGGATCCTATGAGCGGGAAGTCATAAAGCCCTTGGAGGCCGTAAACTTCATATTTCATAGTTTCAATTATTGTGTCTCCGTCATCTGGCTGGGTTCCCTTAAAATGAATACTGATGTCTAGTTCGTTACCTTCTTTAGCTAATTTTATCAGCTTCTCTTGTCCTTCAAGAGGTATCCCATTGTCATCATCAGCAAACAGATTGCGAAAGGTTTTGGTGATGTCGGTAGCATCTATATGTTTGAATTTTGCATTTAAAGGTAACCCAAATGATCTAAATACATTTATGCTTGGGTGTTTGACGATTAGTAAAATGCTTGCTTCTGACGTAGTCTTCTCGATGGCTTCCATTCCAAGTATTGTATTGGGGAAATATATGCTGATTGGTAATTTATTATCTAATGAAAGTTGGAATAGATCAGAAGGTTTGACTTTTTCAGATATAAATTTGCTCACTAATTGAGCAGCTTCTTTAGGGGTGAACCATTGTTTGATCTTTGAAAACTTTTCCACCTACTCACCATCTCCTAAGATTTTTCTCTCCCACCACTCCAGCATCTCTCTGCGCTCTTCCAGATAATCAGCCCGGTTGTACGCCTTTCTGACCTGATTGCGCTCTTCATGCGCCAGCTGTTTTTCAATGACGTCAGCGCGGAACCCAGCTTCGTTCAGAACGGTTGAAGCCGTTGCCCTAAGACCGTGGGTGGTGGTGTGTTCCTGATACCCGATGCGCTTAATCAGTACCAGAAACGCATTCTCAGATAAAGGCTTGCTGATGCTGTTGGGGCTGCGCACTACATATCGGCCATGGCCTGTGTGCTGGTGGAGTTGTTTCAGAACCTCTAGAGCCCGTGGGCTGAGTGGCACCAGATGATCATTGCGCATCTTCATGCGCGCGGCGGGGATGCTCCAGAGGCGCTTTTCAAAGTCGATCTCATCCCAGGTAGCAAAGCGGACTTCACCCGTGCGGGTCATGGTAAGCATCAACAGCTCAAGGCCAAGCTTTACGATGGGGTGAGCGGTGTCTTTTTTTATAGCACCGAAAAACTCCGGCATCATGCTCATAGGCAGACTGCGCTGGTGGTTTGCCGGAGGCAGAGCTTTCAGGGCGTGGATTACTCCGGTTGCCGGGTTGTGCTCGGCAATGCCTTCGGCGATGGCGAAAGTGAAGACCTGCTGGATGTAGGTGCGGCACTTGCGGGTTGTTTCTCTGACGCCATCGTCTTCCATCAGGCGCAGTACTCTCAACACGTCGGCGTTACTGATACCGTCTATTGGTTTGCTGCCAAGGTGAGGGAATACCCGGCTTTCCATCATCTGGCTGATTTTCAGGGCGTAACGTGGTGTCCAGCGGGGGAGGTTGTTCTGGTGCCAGCGCCGGGCGACCGATTCAAAGTCGTGCTGGTGGTCGGCTGTGGTCTGTTTACGCCTCTGGGCGCTGGGGTCTTCACCCTGGCGTAACTGCTGTTTGAGTTCGTCACGCTTTACCCGGGCTTCTTTGAGGCTGACTGTGGGGTACACGCCCAGTGACAGCTGCTTCTCTTTGCCGTCGAGCAGGTACTTCTGCCGCCAGTATTTCGCACCATTCTTTCTGACCAGCAGGAACAGGCCCTTTTCGTCGAAGAGCTTGTAGTCCTTGTCCTTTGGCTGGGCATTCTTGACCGTAACGTTGGTAAGGGGCATGGCCTGTCCTTGGGGTAACTTTTGATGGTCGAACTCAAGTACCCCGTAAGTTACCCCGGATGGTATTAGGATGTAAACGGATGAATCTGGATGCTACTGAACATTTTGCCCAGTATTAATGGGGTTTTCAGTGGGATTTGTGATGTCTTTGGAAGGTGCTGAAAAAAGCAGTGGCCTCCCCACAGGGACTCGAACCCCGATCGGTCGCTTAGGAGGCGACTGCTCTATCCTGTTGAGCTATAGGGAGACTGGGCCGCATTCTAGCGGCATGTGACAAACCTGTCAGCCTCAGTCTTTGCGATGAGTTAATCAGAGGGTGAGGTCGTTTTTCTGGACTTCCTGCAGACGCCGTTCTTCCCACTGGAATTCAGTAATCAGACGGTCAATGAAACGTTGCGAGGCGGGAGATGTGCTGAGAATCGCGAAGCCACAGGTGGTGTGGCCTTCTTTGGTGAGCAGGACGTGGCGGGCTTCCAGCGTCGCATGGATGCTGTTCTCCCGGGTAAAGCGCAGTTGTGCTGCCGGAAATGTGTGCTGATCTTCCAGGCGTTTTTTGATGTTGCTTTCGAATTCGGCTTTGAAGCCATTGCAGGAGATATCATGCAGGTGGCCGCAGATCTCTTCGCCGTCATCGGCCATGTGCAGGATGACGTTAATTTCATGGGCGGGTGGGATCTGTACGCGGTAGGCGTTGCGTCGCTGCAGATAGAAAACTTCTTTTGGCAGTTCGGCACGGTATTGCTGATTATCCGGCTGATAGCGCAGGCGGCCATCAAGACGGAAGCTGATGTGTACGCCCTGGCTTTTGCACTCAACGGTGAAGCGTTTGCCGCTGCGGATCAGGTCGTTACCAAAGTCCGGGATCACTTTGTCCAGGAAAAAGCTGTTGTTCTTGAGGCTTGTCTGGGTGATTGCGGAGTGGAAATCCTGCTCGCTGCCGTCAATGATGATACGGACGGCACTTTCCATCAGGACGATTTTACGGATGGCACCATACACGTCTTCCGGCGTTTTCAGCAGGTGCTCATCGCGGATTGCTTCTTCTTGCAGCCCGGTCACGCACGGATCCCCCGGAAGCGGGCATTCACTGAGCGTGTCTGGCCCTGTTGATCGTAGAGTCCGGTTTCCTGCTGACGTCCGAGCAGGATGCTGAGTTTGCGGCGGGTGCGCTGGCCTAAAGCCAGGACCAGTTCGCTGAGACGGGCGGTGAGTTTCTGATTCTGATGATATTGTTGCTGGAGGTCATGCCAGAGGCCGGCAATTTCCTCATCAGCGGTAACGCTTTGCCACTCTTTGCCATTCTGATCGGGGAGAAGTCCTGCGGCTTTCATCCATTCCAGACGGCCGCTGGCGGCTTTCTGAAGCTCGTTGAGGAGGTTCTGGCGGAGGGGAGTGAGGGCCTCCAGCTCGCGTATATCCTGCTGGCTGATGCAGTCCAGCTCCTGTTGCAGGACGTGGCAGAGTTGTTGGTTAATATCCAGCTCGGAAGACAGTAACCGTGCAAATCTGTTTGTATCCTGTGTCATAACGGCCCCGCAATCAGAAGTTAAGATTCTCCTCGAAATCCAGCATTTTTCCTGCCAACTTCTGATAGTCGATCTTGTACTCGCCTTTTTCGATGGACGAGCGGATGCGTTCGACGGTTGCGTCGTCGATGTCAGGCATCTCTTTTACTTCTGCTTCGATCTGCTGAATGCTTTTGCTGCTGGCACTCAGTTTGACCTGGTCCGTAAAGGTTGCGGATTCCCGCGCCTTGGTTTCATTGGGTTTGCCTTCCGGGGCGGGTTTGTTGACCGCCTCGTTCCGGCCCCGACTGTTGGCGTCGAGCCCATTGGTGAATTTGTTGATGTTCATCATCAGATCTCCGAGCTTCATATCAGTATATACACTCCTGCATTGTAGTTATCGACCGTTCTTTTCATGACTTTAATTTTTTTTCAGTTTGTTACTGAATCCGTACAACCTGGCTGCTGACCACCTCTGCATAGAGGGTTTTGCCGGAGGTCAGGTTGCGGACCCGGATGCGCTCACCGGCATAGCCGTCGGAGAGGGCCACGCCTTCAACCACGATACTGATACCGGGCTTGTTCAGCAGTACTTTGACTGTCTGGCCCCGTTCGATCAGGTTGACTGGCCGGACCATGTCTTCACTCAACGGTGTACCAGTCCGCAGCGGACGTTTGGTCTGCATGCCGGCAAGGTCTTCCGGCTCGGTGAAATACCCCTGATTCAGCTCGGAGGTGTCAAGAATGACAGCCTGAAGATGTTCCGGACGCAGCTCCGTATCGGCGGGCAGGGCTTCCTGCAGGACCACAACCGGGGCGAAGACGTGCAGCTCAAACGCCAGAAACTGTTGCCAGAACGGGTCTGAACAGCTGACTTCCACCCCGTTACGGCCGGGCTGCAGGTGACGCACAAAGTTCAGCGCCGGTTCTGTGGCGCAGTCGGGCAGACTGAAGCCTCCCGATAACGCCGGAAAGCTGACCTCGGCATTTTCTGAACCGCCCAGACGCTGCCACTCGGCCAGAATCACCTGCTGCAGCTTCCCGGTGGTGTCTGTGCCCGGTTCCGCGCCGGTCAGCGGGCTGCAATACAGGCACAGCAGGAGAGACAGGAAATAAACTACCTGTCGGCGGGCGAGAGTCAGGTTCTCTACTATGCTGAGGTGTAAGGTCGAAGAAAACGTCATGATTCCGGCGTAATTACGTCTTTACGGGTAAGGCAGCAAGCACCGTGCCGGATAGTGAGCAGGTTACTCCGCCGCCCGGTTAAGGCCGGACAGAGGCAGAGCGCGCGCACTGTATAGGGAGTCCGCGCACGAACAACAGCAGAGAGGAAGTCATGCAGAATGTCCTTGACTCAGTCAATCAACGTACCACGCTGGTCGGTGAAAACCGTCTGGAGCTGTTACTTTTCCGTGTCCATGGCAGTCAGCTCTACGGCATTAATGTGTTCAAGGTCAGAGAGATTCTGCAATGTCCGAACCTGACTCACCTGCCAGGCAGTCATCCGGTCGTACGGGGTGTGGCTCACATCCGTTCCGGTACTTTGCCGATCATGGATATCAGTCTCGCTACCGGTAACCCGCCACTGGAGAATGTGAAGCGTGCGTTTGTGATCATTACCGAGTACAGCGGCAAGACACAGGGTTTCCTGGTCTCCGGTGTTGAGCGCATTGTGAACATGAACTGGAAAGACATTCATTCCTCACCGAAAGGCACAGGCCGCGATCATTACCTGACGGCAGTGACTGAGGTCGACGGCAAGCTGGTGGAGATCATCGACGTTGAGAAGATTCTCGCGGAAGTTGCCCCGATCAATGAAGAAATCAGTGAAGGTGTGATTAAAGACGAAGTGAAGGCCCAGGCAGCCTCCAAACGGGTGCTGATTGTGGATGACTCGAAAATTGCACGTAAGCAGATTTCGCGCTGTGTTGAAGCCGTTGGCGTCGAAACTGTACTGATGGAAGACGGCCTGCAGGCGTGGGAGCATCTGCAGGAGCTGGAGGCCAGCGGCAAACGCGTGCAGGATGAATACATGATGATGATTTCCGACATCGAAATGCCGGAGATGGATGGCTATACCCTGGTCACCAGTGTGCGCAGTCAGCCCACCATGCGCGACTTCTTTATTGTGCTGCATTCTTCCTTGAGCGGTGTGTTCAACAAAGCCATGGTGGAGAAAGTCGGCGCCAACGACTTTATCGCCAAGTTTGATCCGGACATCCTGGCTCAGCAGGTCGCCGATCAGATTGAGAAACGAATGCAGTAAGATGCAGCCCCCGCGTTCCTGATGAACCGGATGGCGTAAGCCCTCCGGTTTTTTTTTGTTCCTTTAAAAGCAGCGGCAGTTAGCCGTTGTCTGCCCCTGAATAAAGCGGAAATCTCTTGCCGTTGCCGCCGCGGCAATCCCTCTGAAAATCAGTTAACTAGTTGAAATATATAGATAAATAAAGTTGGCCCGGCGATTGCTGAGTTCCCTGTACGTCACCGCGACACGAATTACACAGGAGCCTGACCATGGGATCTATCAACTTCAGTAATGCACTCGGCATTCACAGCAGCGCGATGCAGCTGCGTGCGCAGCGGGCAGAAGTGCTGGCCAATAACCTGGCTAACTCAGATACCCCCGGATTCAAAGCCCGTGACTTTGATTTTCAGGCGGCACTGGCCGGTGAGATGGGCAAACAGGGGCTGGGTCTGACCGGTACCCACGCCGGTCATATGCACGGTACCAGTGGCACCGGGGCTGATGGTGGTCTGCTGTACCGCAACCCGTTGCAGCCTTCCATCGACGGCAACACCGTTGAATCCCAGATTGAACAGGCTGAATTTGCCCGCAACAGCCTCGACTACAACGCCAGCTTTGAGTTCTTAAGCGGCAAGTTCAAAGGCCTGCGCGGCGCCATCCGGGGAGAATAATCATGTCATTAACCAGCGTACTTAATATTGCCGGCACCGGCATGACCGCTCAGTCCCTGCGCCTGAACACCACCGCCAGTAACATCGCCAACGCCGACAGTGCCTCAAGCTCCGTGGATGAAACCTACCGTGCGCGCAAGCCCTGGTTCGGCGTACTGGAAAAAGAAATGAATGGCCGCCTGAAAGACAACGATGGCTTTATGGATGCCGAAGAGGGCACTGGTGCCGGTGTGCAGGTGATGGGCATCGTTGAAAAAGACGCGCCGCTGCAGGCCCGTTTTCAGCCGGATCACCCGATGGCCAACGAAGACGGCTACGTCTATTACCCGAATGTGAACGTGGTAGAAGAAATGACCGACATGATGTCGTCATCACGCAGCTACCAGATGAATGTTGAAGTGCTGAAAACCGCGAAGCAGATGCTGCAGCGGACACTGACACTGGGTCAGTAAGGAGTATCGGATGGCAATTAATGATGTCAGCAGCTCAAACGCGGTACTGGATCAGTACCGCTCCAAGGGCTCGACAGAACCGAAAGAGAATGAGCTCGGGCGTAATGCCTTCCTTGAGCTGATGGTGGCCCAGCTGAATAACCAGAACCCGCTGGAGCCCCAGGACAACCAGGCATTCGTGGCTCAGCTGGCGCAGTTCTCCTCGGTTGAGGGGCTGGATAACCTGAACAATACCGCTGAACAGATGATGTCGGAGTTCACTTCCAACGCCGCGCTGCAGGCCTCGAGTCTGGTTGGTCAGTCAGTGATTGTGGAAGGCAACGACACAGGTCTGCTGACCAACGGTGGTGTGGTCAGTGGTTATACCGATCTCGGTGCCAGCAACTCCGACATGGTGCTGAATATTGAAAACGCCAACGGTGTACTGCTGGAGCAGATTCCGCTGGGTAACCACGGTGAAGGCGCCATGTCCGTGCGCTGGGATGGCTACAACCTGATGCTCGACGGCGACATTGTCGAACTCGACCGCAGTGCCCTGAATATTGACCAGTATTACTACGACGAAAACGGCGAAGTGATGCTGGATGACAACGGTGAACCGATTGAACGGGCGTACCCGCCGGGTCAGTACGTGTTCCGCCTGAACTCCATGGAAGGAGGCAAGAGCCAGGAAACCGTGATGGAAATGAGCTCCCGCGTTGACAGTGTGACCATGGGTTCCAATGGCACGGTCACGCTCAACCTGACAGGTGGCCAGCGTGCCGGCCTGGACGAAGTTAAACAGATTCTTGATGCCTGAGCAGAGGTGAAGCTATGAGTTTTAATATTGGTTTAAGTGGTATCCGTGCAGCTTCCACCGATCTGGAGGTCACCGGCAACAACGTGGCTAACGCCAGCACCACAGGTTTCAAACAGTCCCGCGCCGAATTCGCGGATCTCTATACCCGTCAGCTGCTGGGCACCGGTGGCCGGGCGGTGGGCTCCGGTGTGCTGGTGGACAACATCCATCAGCAATTCAACCAGGGCACCATCAGTGGCACCGATAACGCGCTGGATATGGCGATTGATGGCAACGGTTTCTTTGTGCTCTCCGATCAGGGCGCGACCACCTATACCCGTGCCGGTCTGTTCTCACTCGACCGCGACGGTTTTGTTGTGACCAACAACGGCTCCCGCCTGCAGGGCTTTTCAGCCAACGAAAGCGGTGTGGTTGATGGTGTGATGAACGACATCCAGATTCAGGTAACCAGCCAGCCGCCACGGCTGACCACTCTGGCATCGGCCATTCTCAACCTCAATGCCGGTGCTCAGGTTCTGCAGGAAGAAGGTCTGACCATTGAATCCAATGGTCTGGCTATCGGTGCAGCGGACGCCGGTATTCCGGAATCCACCACCACCATCCTCAGCCCTGCAGGCCAGCCACGCACGGCCGGCAGCCCGGCCTCCCTGACCTTTGCCGGTGGTGCCGGTAACACCGTTGCCGATGTGGGTACCGCCGGTACCGCCGGTGGTGAAGTGATCGATGTGGATCTGAACGATGGTAACGGACCTCAGACCATCACCCTGACCGCCATTGCCGCGGGTTCCACCGAAGCGGAAGTGCTGGCCTCGGTTCAGTCAGATATTGATCAGACCCTAGGTTCTCAGCAGTTGCGTGCCAGCGTCAGTGGCAGTGGCCAGCTGATTGTGGAACGTGCCGGTTACAGCGCGACGGATGGCTCCAGCTTTACCGTCTCTAACACCGCGAACTGGGATGCCCTGTTCGGTGCGGCGGGTTCTGTCTCTGCCGGTACGGAAGGTAACCTGCTGTTTGTGGGTTCCAACGCCCTCACTGCGGATTTCCGCTCTATTCCGGGTACCCAGACTGTCAACCGCACACTGTCCGCTCCCAGTCTGAACATCGTTCAGAGTGATCCGGGCCAGTTTGCCGTACTGACAGCCAACAGCGCCTACAGCAACCTGGATCTGAGTATCGGCAGCGGCAACGTACTGGCCTTTACCCTGGCAAACGAGGCGGGTGATACCTACTCAATCCAGCTGGATGAAGCCAGCTGGATCAGTGCACTGCCGGGTAACTTTGCCAGTGTTTCGGTCAACGAAATCGTCACAGAAATCAATGCCTGGGTGACCAACGCCGCAGGTGCCGGTAACGAGCAGGTTCTGGCGGTCAACAACTCAGGCAATATCGAATTCCAGTCGCAGGCACCGGCCGTACAGGGCGATTACGTGCAGATTGGCGACGATAACGGCAACTCAGTGAACTATGACCTGACCGATCTCGGCTTCCAGAGCGATAACCACTTTGACGGTGGTGTTGAACCGATTCAGGCCAATAACGAATTCAACCTTGAGGTAACCAGTACCACAGGTAATGGCGGCGGCCCGTTCACCATCACCATTCCACCGGCGAGCTACGCCAACCTGGATGAGCTGGCTCAGGCGATTCAGACCGAGATCAACAACTACGTGGGTGCCAGTGGTATCGCCGATAAGGTGTCCGTTGAAGCCGTGGGTGGGCAGCTGGTGTTTACCAACACTGAAGTGGGCTCCGGTGAAGGTCTGGATTTCACCGCCACCGCTGCAGAGCCTCAGGCACTGGCCGCACTGGGATTTGACAGCATGTTCGTGGTGACAGGTGAAGATACCGTCGACCGCTCCAACAGCTTCCGGATTAACCTGGTTGTGCCTGCACCAGACGCCGAAGGCCGCAGTGGCTCGGTTCTGATCAGCCTGAACGAAGAATACCGCTCTGTGCAGCAGCTGGCGGCCAGCATTAACCGTCAGCTGAACAGCCAGGATGCAGACAGCTACATCGGTGTGCGGGCGCTCGCGGTTGAAATCGAGCCCCGCGTATCGCCACCTCAGTACGAGCTGGAGTTCCGGGCGGTGGAAGAAGGGGAAGCCTCGGTTATTTCCGTAACCAGTATCTCAGCCGAAGGCCCGGATGTGACTCAGGCGGATATGTACGCGATTCTGCAGGCCGATCCGTACGACGGCAGCCTGCTGGAAACCGGTATTGAGGGCGTGACCAACGAATACCCGGAAACCACAGTGACGCTGGTCGACCCGGACGGTAATGAAACCGAGATTGTTATTCCGGAGAACTCCGAAGCCAACGAGATCGTCGCTCTGTTCAACCAGCAGCCGGGTGTGACGGCCTCGTCTGAGACTCAGGTAACCCTGCCGCTGTCGGGCTATAACAGCCCCGGCGATGACATGTTCATCACCCTCAATGGTCAGCGTCTGGAATCCACCAGTCTGGAAGATATGGCGGATGAAATTAACAGCTACCGCGGTACCACCCTGCCGGGCTTCCTGGCCGAAGTGAATGAAACCGGTGACCTGGTCATCACCAACCAGATCGGTCGTGATGTGGTGATTGCCATTGAAAGCTCCGAGACCAGCGACTCACTGGTGGTACAGGGTAAAGAGGGCACAGGTCCTGTGGTGCTCGGGGGCAGTTCCACAGCGGATACGGCCGCCGCAGTGGGGGGCACGGTGAACTTCATCCTCAATGAAGGTTACATCATGCAGGACCCGAGTCCGGTGGTCTCCGGTATCTTCGGGACGCTGGATGAGAGTGAGTATGAGACCTACATCCTCAACTCCTTTGATCCGGATGATCAGGACACCTATAACCACGCAACGTCTACCACCATTTACGACAGTCTGGGTAACAGTCACATCATGACCCAGTACTTCGTAAAAGAACCGCTGGACCAGACCCGTCCGGACGGTGAGAGCATCTGGGCCATGTACGTTCAGGTGGATGGGGAAGACGTGGGCGACCCGGACCCGTCACTGCCGTTCCCGCAGAACCTGGAACCGACGCAGGCGCGCTTTGAACTCTTCTTTAACCAGGACGGCACACTGGATGAAGAGGGCACAGGTAATATCTTCATCACCAACTGGGACCCGCTGGATGCCGAAGGTGAACGTAACGGCGCGACAGGCTCAGTTAACGTGCTCGAAGGTGGTCTGCCACTGACCGAACCGGCCAGCAGCTCCAACTTCCGCATTGATATGTCCGGCACCACGCAGTTCGGCAGCGTGTTCTCGGTGAACGAAGTGAATCAGAACGGTTATGGCGCAGGCCGACTGACCGGTCTGGAGGTCGATGGTGACGGTGTGATCTTCGCCCGTTTCACCAACGGTCAGGCCCAGACCCTGGGTCAGGTCGCGCTGGCTTACTTCCGCGATCCGGAAGGCCTGAGCCCGGTAGGTGATACCGCCTGGGCCGAGTCGTTTGAATCCGGTGTGCCGACCATCGGTGCGCCGGGCACCGGCAGTTTTGGTGGCATACGGGCTTCAGCGCTGGAGGATTCCAACGTTGACCTGTCGGAAGAGCTGGTGGGCCTGATCATTGCCCAGCGGAACTTCCAGGCCAGTGCCAAGACCATTGAAACCACGGATCAGGTGACCCAGACCATCCTCAACCTGTAACACACCTCCTGACTGACCCCCGGCAATGCCGGAGGCGGACTCCTGCCACCTTTCATCAATACCCGACGGCAAGGCCTTGCCGCCGGGTGCTGATGATTCCTCAATTCTGTCTGTGATTTAGATCTAACTGTCTGAAATATAATGTCTTTTTAAAGTTGGCACGTCGTTCGCTGTAGTCAGGGTAAGTTCCAGAATTTATCCGATGAGGCAGTTATGGACCGCGCACTTTATATCGCCATGTCCGGCGCCAAACAGAACACCTGGGGGCAGGCTGCACATGCCAACAACCTGGCCAACGCCAGCACCACAGGTTTCCGCTCCGACTACACCCAGAGCCGGGCTCAGGGTGTGTTCGGCGAGCATTTTCCTACCCGTGCTTACGCCATGACCGAACGTCCGGCGAGCGACCTGCGCGGTGGCCCAATGATTGAAACCGGCCGCAATATGGACCTCGCCATTGAAGGTGAAGGCTGGTTTGCGGTGGTCGGACCGGACGGGCAGGAAGCTTACACCCGTGTAGGTGATCTCAGCGTCGACCCGCTCGGCCGTCTGATCAATGGTCATGGCCAGCAGCTCATTGGTGCCGGTGGCCCGGTGGTGCTGCCGGAATTCGAAAAAATTGATATCAGCAGAGCCGGTATTGTGACCATCCAGCCAATGGGCGATGTACCGGCAGCCGTGGCTGAGCCGGTGCAGCTGAAGCTGGTGAACCCGGACCCGGATCTGCTGGAAAAGAGCGAAGACGGCCTGTTCCGTTTCCGTGAAGAGGGTACGCCACCGGCACAGCCTGACCTGAACATTACCGTCGCCGGTGGTTTTCTCGAAGGCAGTAACGTCAATGCAGTGACTGAGATGACCAGCCTGATTCAGCTTAACCGCCAGTATGAAATGCAGGTGAAGCTGATGAAGCGGGCTGACGAACTGGCTGCGGCCACCACTCAGATCATTTCCAATCAATAAGGAGTCCGGATCATGATGAATGCACTCTGGGTCAGCAAGACCGGGCTCGAAGCTCAGGATCTGGCACTGACCACCGTTTCCAACAACCTGGCCAACGTCTCAACCACCGGCTTCAAAAAAGACCGTCCGGTGTTCGAGGACCTGATTTACCAGATTCAGCGTCAGCCTGGTGCCAACAGCTCCGCCGACAGCCGTCTGCCGTCCGGTCTGCAGTTGGGTACGGGTGTACGCACTGCCGGTACGCAGAAAATCTTCACCGAAGGTTCTCTGGAAATTACCGATAACCCGCTGGATCTGGCCATCAATGGCCGCGGTTTTTTCCAGATCCTGATGCCGGACGGCACGATCGGTTATACCCGTGACGGTACCTTCCACATCAATAACGAAGGGGTGGTGGTGAACGCCAACGGTTATCCGCTGGAGCCGGAAATCGCCATTCCGGATCAGACCAGCGAACTCAACATCAGCCAGGACGGTATTGTTCAGGCGGTGATGTTCGGTGATCCGGCACCGCAGGAGCTGGGGCAGATTGATATCGTCGACTTCATCAACCCGGCGGGTCTGCAGTCTGCCGGTGGCAACATCTTCATGGAAACCGCCGCCAGTGGTGCACCGCAGGCGGGTGTCCCCAGTGAAGATGGCTTTGGCGCCATGATTCAGGGGGCTCTTGAGAACTCCAATGTTGAAGTGGTGGAAGAGCTGGTGAAAATGATCACCGTCCAGCGCTCTTATGAAATGAACTCCAAAGTCGTTTCGGCAGCCGACCAGATGCTGCAGTTCCTGACTCAGAACGTATAACGGAGGCTTGATATGAAACGTTTAATCGTCGTGGGTGGACTGATGGGGCTGCTCAGCGCCTGCAGCAGCATGCAGCCGGATAAAGACATTTTTCCGGATGACCCGGCCTTTGCCCCGGTCTCCGCCCAGAGCCTCGCGCCACCGCCACAGAATGATGGCTCACTGTTTCAGGCACGCTACAGTGTCGGCCTGTATACCGATCAGCAGGCCACCCGGGTAGGGGACATTATTACGGTGATTTTTGATGAAGAATATCAATCATCAAAATCCGCTGAAACCAGTGCTGATAAATCATCGACCAACAATATGGCCGTACCCAGCATCATGGGGACAGTACCGGGTTGGAAAAACCTGACACTCGACAGTTCAACCACCAATGACCGACAGTTTTCCGGGAAAGGGGAAGCCGACCGTTCCAACAGCCTGAGTGGCCAGATCAGTGTGACGGTGGCGGATATTCTGCCGAACGGCATTCTGAGAATACGCGGTGAAAAATGGCTGACACTGAGTGAAGGGGATGAATATATCCGCATCAGTGGGTTGATCCGTCCGCAGGATATTACGCCGGATAATACAGTGCCATCGAGCAAGGTCGCGGATGCGCGGATTTCGTTTGGTGGACGGGGTAGTCTGAATAATTCGACCAAGCAGGGGTGGGGGGATAAGATTCTGAACTCGCCGTTGTGGCCGTTCTGATTATTCTTTAATTCTCTGATTTTAAAGCCAGATTAATTCTGGCTTTTTTATTTATTTTAACTGTATGTTTTCGCTCCTGGGAGGAATGCCTCCTCCCGGCGCTTGCCCTCCCACCTGCTTCGCGCTGTATTCCTCTCTGCTTCTTGCTTTGGTTCAAGCTCACTACGGCCACGGTCAGATTCGGCGTCCTGCCTCAACTGACCTTTCGGAACATCCTGTTCCGAATGCCTGTTCGTTTTCACAAAACAAGGATCGGAATAGGCGCACTGAAAACCAGCGACACTTTTCAATAAAAAGGACAGCACTGAGGGCAGCAACATTGTATGGATCTCCGTCTTCACGGAGATGACGTAAATCTATGGATGGATTTCTATGAAACGGAAACGGAAACAGGAATTTAAACGGAGTAAAGGCTCCCAGTGATCATCAATTAAATAACAGTGTTTCTGGTCTTCAGGGCGCCTAGTGTGAGTCACTGAAAACGAGGATGAACAGGCTGGAGGAGCATGGATGCTCCGACAGGCCCACTGAGGCAGGACGCCGAATTGGGCCGTAGCCGTTGTGA
>CETZ01124711.1_pt1 | contig 22718 bp, 21 predicted proteins | sample 531441 | NCBI WGS metagenome assembly CETZ01 (sample SAMEA2623098, study PRJEB7988) | marine metagenome | isolation source: saline water (ENVO:00002010), including | reverse complement strand
GGAAACTATCAATTCATAATTATGGCCGTGGTACCTGGGGTTGGAACATTTGCCGAATACGGCCGAATTTTTGGCATCGTCCCATGCCGGGTTAAAAAGCCGGTGCGCGGCATTAAAGTGAGCATGCCTGTTTACCGTTACTTCCAAGACCCTTCCTTTAATTTCTCTACAAAACGGTTGAAGATAATCTTGAACCACTCGGTATAATCATCTGAATTAACGGCCATATCCCGCTCCAGCTCTTCCAGGCTCATCCATTTCCAGCTCGCCACTTCATCCGGGTTTATGCGGGGAGTGCTATCTGAATACCCCACGTAAAGGTGATCAAACTCATGTTCGGTCATATCATTGTCAAACTCCGCCCGGTATACAAAGTCAAAAAGTTTGTTAAGAGGGCAATCAAAACCCATTTCCTCCTGTAACCTTCGGTGGGCAGCGTCTTCCGGCCGCTCATTATGGCGTGGATGACTGCAACAGGTATTGGTCCACAAACCTCCGGAATGGTATTTATGAAAGGCTCTTTGCTGCATCATCAGCTCGCCATTACTGTTCAGTATAAAAACAGAAAATGCGCGATGCAACAATCCCTGCCGGTGAGCTTCCATCTTCTCCATCAGGCCAAGCTCATTATCATGTTCGTCCACAAGGACTACATTTTCAATCATGAAGGGGAAATCTTTATAAGAGGTTAAAACTGTGCCTAAAATAGGAACTTAACAGCAAACCGTACTTATTGGAATTGGGAATTCTCACCCGTTTTTGCAGTATTACCTGGGCGGGTGTAGCTTTAATCTTTTGAAACAGAGCATAGTAATAAACATACGCAATGTACACTCCAAAGCGAGCCTTTTTAGGCAGTTTAAGAATGCCTTCATACCCCTTGCGGAAATCCTTTTCAATATCAGCCTCTATTTCCGATTTGACCGTATCATTGAACTCATCAATCTCAACTCCCGGAAAATAGATCCTGCCCAGGTGGTAATAATCTGCATTAAGATCTCTTAAAAAGTTGATCTTTTGAAAGGCAGAGCCTAGCTTCATAGCTTCAGGACTCAGGGCTTCATATTGCTTCTGATCTCCGTAACAAAAGACCTTGAGACACATAAGACCCACTACTTCGGCTGAACCGAGTATGTATTCATCGTAGCTCCTGGAATCGTATTCACGTGGATTGATATCCATTTCCATACTCTTCAGGAAAGTATCAATAAGGTTCCGGTCAATATTAAACTCATTCACCGTAGCCTGGAATGAGTTCAGTACCGGGTTGAGACTGATGCCCCGTTCAATGGCATCATAGGTTTGCTCCCTGAAATTGTCAAGAAGCCATTTTTTATCATGTTCGTGGAAGGTATCCACCACCTCATCCGCAAAACGTACAAAACCATAGATAGCATAAATATGCTGATGCAAGGTGCGGTCCAGGAAGAATATTCCCAGGGAAAAGGAGGTACTGTAACTGGTTGTTACCATTTTACTGGTGCGCTGGGATACTTTGTCGAAGAGAGCTTTCATATCGCAATTTTGTTAGGGCCTGCAAAATCCTTCTCCACTTCTCCGGCTACTACCTGTCCTGATATAAGTGCAGGAGGCACGCCCGGGCCCGGAACGGTTAACTGCCCGGTATAATAAAGGTTGTGCACCTTTGAGCTTTTGAGGGAGGGTTTCAGTATTGCAGTCTGTTTTAGTGTATTGGCTAAACCATAGGCGTTACCTTTGAAGGCATTATAGTCCGAGATAAAATCGGAGTGTGCGTATGATTTTCTATAATCTACGAAATCAATAATGCTCTGGTTTGTAAGGATCTCCATGCGGTTCATGATCCGGTCGTAATATTTTTCCCGTACAAAGTGGTCATCATCGAGACCGGGAGCAACCGGCATCAATACAAACAAATTCTCACATCCGGCTGGTGCGGTTTCGGTTTCGGTTTTTGAAGTAGCTGAAACATAAAACAGTGGATTTTCAGGCCATTGCGGATGATCATAGATATCCCTGGCATGTTGATCAAAATCCTTGTCAAAAAAGAGATTATGGTGTTTGATGCCCTCCAGTTTCTTGCGGACACCCATATAAAATATAAGACAGGAAGGAGCCATTTTCCGGTTTTCCCAATACTTTTCGGAATATCTGCGATGGGCAGGCTCCAGGAGATGTTGTTCCACATGGTGATAATCAGCCCCTGCCACAATAATATCGGCTTCATAATCCCCTTTGCTAGTAATCACCCGCTCCGCCATTTTGGAAGCATTCACCTCTATACCATGTACTTCGGCATTGGTAATAATTTCCACTCCCTTTTCCTCCGCCAGCGAAACCATAGCTTCCACGATCTTGTACATGCCTCCTTTCGGATACCACGTACCCAAAGCCATATCCGCATAATTCATGAGACTATAAAGGGCGGGAGTATTGGCTGGGGTTCCGCCTAAAAACAGAATGGGAAACTCCATTAACTGGCGGATACGGGGATTTTTGAAATTACTGTGTACATAGGTACGCATGGATTTCAAAAGGTCCAGTTGAAAGAACCCTTTGAGGATCCGGGCATCGGCAAATTCAAGAAGGCTCCGGCCGGGTTTATACACCAGGTCGCGAATCCCTATCTCGTATTTATAGGCTGAGTCTGACAGGAATCTCCGTAGTTTTTCACTACTACCCTTTTCAATACTCTCAAAAATCGCATATAACTCCTTCAACGAAGCCGGAATATCCAGGTAATCATTTTCACCGTAATAAACCCTGTAGGAAGGATCCAGGCGGATGAGTTCATAATAATCAGAGACTGATTTCCCGAAGCGATTGAAATAGGATTCAAAAACATCGGGCATCCAGTACCAGCTGGGTCCCATATCAAAGGTATACCCCTCATCAAAAAATGACCTGGCCCGTCCTCCGGGCTGGTCATTTTTTTCCAGTAATTGTACAGAAAAACCTTTATCGGCTAATGAAGTTGCAGCTGAAAGGCCAGCGAAACCTGATCCAATTACGATGACCTTTTTCTTCATATTTTAACGCTGCAATACTATTAGCGATAATCTTTAAGCTTATCCATCATTTTCCTCCTTGCCAGGAAGATACGACTTTTAACCGTGCCTAGAGGAATTTCCAGGATCTCAGCGATTTCTTCATATTTATACCCATTGTAGTACATCATGAAGGTTTCTACATAGGTTTTTTCCACTGAGTTGATCTGTTTCATCATATACTCCCTATCCACAACGGCATCGGTCTGAACCGATTTCTCAGTTTCTCCCATATTGATGAAATATTTATTATCGGTTTCATCAACAAAGGTGTTTTGGTTTTTCTTTTTGCGATAAGCGTTGATGAAGGTATTCTTCATAATGGTATATAACCATCCTTTGATGTTGGTACCTTCCTGAAACTTATCCTTGTTCTTTAAAGCTTTGAAGTAAGTTTCCTGCATGAGGTCATTGGAGTCTTCAAAACTCTTTGTCAATTTCATGGCCAGTTGTTGGAGGAAGCTCTGGTGCGACAGTATCAGACTTCCGAATTCTGATTTTGACATAATGTAAAGATTAGATGTTGTTTGTTATTTGTTTAAGTAAATCTACTCCAAAGTTAAACAAGAATTCCAGATGCACAAACTTTTATGTAAAGATTTTACTATAGCGAATAAACCAAGCCGTTCTAAAATCATTGAAAATCAATGTCTTAAAAATAGAACCTACTGAATTTAGCAGAACAGGAAAGGTTCGTCACCTAAACAAGAAAGGAGAATTATTGAACGAAGTTTCGCTTGAGCGTCTCAATGTCAGGGCACATCTCAACATAACCAGGCACCTTGGTACCCTGATATTGATTAACCTGCAGGCCAGTTACAAAGAACTTGTAATTGGCAGGGTCAAACATTTCACCCATCCGGTCAAAATAGATGTCGAATTCCTCAAAGTGAGGACGGGTGGTGAAAATGGTAATAAACTGATCAATATGGGTACGCTCTGCAACCTCTTTCACGTATTCAAGAGGTACGGACTGACCAAGATAAATTACCCTGTGACCCTGTTTTTTAAGAAAGTAATACAGATAAAGCAGCCCCAGTTCGTGCAATTCATCAGCAGGAAGATACAATACATAACTTTTCCCCTGCTTAGGGTTGGGCAGCATGGTTTGGTCTATAATCGAAAAGAGCTTTTGCTTGATGAGGTTGGAGATAAAATGCTCATTGCTAATGGTAATGGCACCCGCTTGCCAAAGCAACCCTACCTGTTGGATAAAGGCACCAACAATACGGGTTAAGGTTTCTTCAGTACCGAACTGGATGAGACATTTATTGAAGATGGATTCAAATAGATACTCATCAAACTCCATCATGGAGATCTTCATCGCATTGATCTGGCTGTCATAATTACCCTGGTAACGCCCTGCGTCTATAACCGCAGTCCGCAACTCGTCAGAAGAAAGTTCAGCCACCTTGCTTATGCGCATACCGCTCTTTACTAAAACGGCAATATTCAACACCTTTTTGAGGTGTTCATCTATATAATAACGAATATTGGTGTCCGTGCGGAGCGGTTCAATAAGGTTATAACGCTGCTCCCAGGCACGTAAGGTGTGAGCCTTAATCCCGGATAGCTGTTCTAAGTCTTTTATTGAGTATTTAGATTCCATTCAACATTACATCGATCCACTCTTTGATGAAGGAGTTTTTACCCTTTACCACTAGATTAAAACGAAGCTTAAAAATTTTTGTTCAATGAACTGGTGAAAATCTTCAACAAAGGTAAAAAAATTCGCTATACCCTGTACAAGTTAGTACATTTGCCGGCCGCTATGAGCACGATAAAGGAAGAAATACAACGCAGGCGTACGTTTGGGATCATCTCACACCCTGATGCCGGGAAGACGACCCTTACGGAAAAGCTGCTTTTATACGGTGGCGCCATACAGGAAGCCGGGGCCGTAAAGTCCAATAAGATCAAGAAAGGAGCCACCTCCGATTTCATGGAAATTGAAAGACAGAGGGGTATTTCCGTGGCTACTTCTGTAATGGGTTTTGAGTACCGCGAGAAAAAGATCAATATCCTGGACACCCCGGGTCACCAGGATTTTGCAGAAGACACCTACCGCACACTAACTGCGGTTGACAGTGTTATTGTAGTTATTGATGTGGCCAAGGGTGTGGAGGCTCAAACCGAAAAGCTGGTAGAAGTCTGTCGCATGCGCGATACACCTGTTATTGTGTTCATCAACAAACTGGACCGTGAAGGTAAAGACGCGTATGATCTGCTGGATGAGATCGAGCAGAAACTCGGGCTTACCGTTTGTCCTTTGAGCTGGCCCATAGGGATGGGACAGGATTTTAAGGGTGTATACAATATCTGGGAAAAAAACCTGCAGCTCTATACCGAACAGAAAAAGCAGAAGATTGCCAGGAGCATCAAAATAGACAGCCTGGAAGATCCTACCCTTGATAAAAGCGTAGGGGAAAGTTATGCTAATGACCTGCGGGAAGATATTGAGCTTGTAAATGGGGTTTATCCCGAATTTGACCGGCAAATCTACCTGGAAGGTAAGCTTTCACCGGTGTTCTTTGGTAGCGCCCTCAACAACTTCGGGGTTCAGGAGCTTCTCAATTGCTTCGTGGAAATTGCTCCCCCTCCCCTTCCGAAAACCTCGGAGCAGAGAACGGTAGATCCGGCTGAAAAAGTATTTTCAGGCTTTGTGTTTAAGATCCACGCCAATATGGATCCCAAGCACCGTGATCGCCTGGCGTTTTTGAAGATCGTTTCCGGAAAGTTTGAACGCAATACTTCCTATAAGCACGTACGCTTGGGTAAGGACCTTAAATTCAGCAACCCCACCGCCTTTATGGCGTCCAAAAAAAGTGTGGTTGATGAAGCCTTTCCAGGAGATATTGTGGGCCTGCATGATACCGGCAACTTCAGGATTGGCGATACCCTTACTTCAGGTGAAGAATTGGAATTTAAAGGTATTCCCAGCTTTTCACCGGAACATTTTCGCTTTATCAATAATGCAGACCCTATGAAAGCCAAACAGCTGAATAAGGGAATTGACCAGTTGATGGATGAAGGTGTGGCCCAGCTTTTTACCCTTGAAAATAACGGCCGAAAGATTATTGGTACGGTGGGCGCGCTACAGTATGAGGTGATCCAATACCGCCTGGAGCATGAATACGGGGCTAAGTGTACCTATGAGAATTACCAGGCCTATAAGGCTTGTTGGGTAGAATCCCATGATGATGAGCAACTGGCTGAGTTCAGCCGCCTTAAATCACGTTACCTGGCCAGGGATAAGTTTGACCGGCTGGTTTTCCTGGCGGATTCTTCATTCAGCCTGAATATGGCCCGTGAGAAGTTCGATAAGCTTAAATTTCACCTTAAGTCCGAGTACTAAGGAGCTTTTTGAAAGAGTCCGGGGAAAAGGGTTTACGAAGCATTTTCCTCACCAGCGGATTGTTACGAACCCGCTGTATATCTTTCTCATCATCCGTAGAGCTGAGCATATAAATATCCGGCACTTTATCAAAGCGATCCTTGAGGTTAGCAAAATGCACCAGGAAATCAAAACCATCCATTTCCGGCATCATAATATCCAGGAGGATTACATCCGGTAGTTCGGATTCTGTTTCCACCGCTTTTAAATGTTGAAGAGCAGCTTTCCCGGATTCAAACTCTATAATATTGTCGGCTATCTTATGGATCTCCAACAACTTCCGGTGCACAAACCTGTCCGTAGGGTTATCATCAATGATCATGACTATACCTAACATCGCATCACTCATAGCTTGTTAGGTATTTTTATGGTGAAAATGGTGCCTTCATGAGGCTTGGATCTTACCGATATGGAACCACCCATTTTATTTAGTGCTTCCTTTACTATATACAAACCAATACCGGAACCTGTGCGTTCATCACCGGACTTAAAGAACATATGGAATACCTTATGGATATGTTCTTCCAAAATTCCCATACCGGCATCCCTCACTTCAAGAAGGGCAATTTCCAGATCCGACTTGATCATAATATCTACTTTGGCTTCTTCCTGATCGTTCCTCTTAAATTTAATAGCGTTACTGATCAGGTGACTGAGTATGATCCTCAAACGGAATTCATCACCCATAAATTTATTTTCCTGGTGTACCTCCCATTCTATTTGGGGATCCGAAGTTCCCAAACCGCTTCTAACGGTTTCTATAACTTCTTCCAGTACATCTTCAAATTTGATCTCGTGAATATCTTCCTCCTTCTTCGCGTTCTTGTAGTAGTCAATAATATGGTGTACAAAAACGTCCAGTTTTTTCACACTCTTTTCGATCTTCTCGAAGTAATCCTTGGCAAGGGGATCATTTACTTCATGGTTAGCTACACGAATAACTCCCAGTGAAGTGGCCAGCGGAGCCCTGAGATCATGAGAAGCACTATAAATGAAGCGGCTGAGCTCATGGTTTATCTTCTCCAGTTCTTCTACCTTATTCTCCAGCTTTCTGCGGGTAAGGTAAAGATCATAGGCATTGTCAATAGCCACGCGAATCTCATGCTCATTCCAGGGTTTGGTAATGTAGCGGTAGATATGGCCCTTGTTGATAGCCTCTATAATGTCATTGATATCGGTATAACCGGTTATGAGAATACGTACCGGGTCAGGAAAAATTTGCCGTACGGCATTGAAAAAATCAACCCCGGTGGTTACCGGCATACGCTGGTCGGAAAATATTACCTGAGGTCTTACCGATTTAATCACCTCGTAGGCCTGCTCGGAAGTGTTAGCGGTATAAATGTCATATTCCCTCCTGAAAGCCGCTTTAAACGACCTTAAGTTGTTGTCCTCGTCATCAAGGTACAACACTTTGATGTGCTTTTTTGATTGAGTAGAGGTCATTCCGATAAATTTGGCTGGCTCATTGGCAAAGTTATTATAAATTCAGTTCCCTTACCGGGCTCGCTGTTTACGGCTATTGTTCCGTTGTGTTTTTCAATAATCTTGAAAACTATGGACATTCCCAAACCGGTTCCTTCTCCAACGTCTTTAGTGGTAAAAAAGGGTTCAAATATCTTTTTCTTAGTGGCTTCATCCATTCCGATACCGTTATCGCCCAGATACACACTAACCCGGCTGCCTTCGGTTTTACGGGTTTTGATGGTCAGCTTAGGCTGCTCTCCCTCTTCGTATCGTTTGGCGTTAACCGCATAAATGCCGTTGGACAAAATATTCATGAAAACCTGGTTCAATTTTCCTGGAAAACACTCAATTTCAGGAAGTCCAGGCTCATAATCCGTTTCAATATCTATCAGATCCTTGGTTTTATTACGCAGCAAAACCAGCGTGCTGTTCAAGCCTTCTTCAACACTAATTTGCTTGATGTCATCTTCATCAAGACGACTAAAGGTACGTAAACCTTTTACAATTTCCGATGTGCGGGTCGCCCCATCTGAAATTCCATCCACGAGGGATTCGATTTCCTCCTTCAGATATTCGAAGTCATAATCCTCCTGAAGTTCATGCGCTTTTTCCAAAGCTTCACGGGGGTTATCTAACGGTACAGAGGCATAGGTATCCACAATTTCATAGATTTCCAGGAGGTCTCTGCGCAAAGGAGCAATATTGGAAGTCACAAAATTGATGGGGTTATTGATCTCATGGGCTATACCGGCTGTAAGCTGACCGAGGGAGGCCATTTTTTCCGCATCAACCAGTTGGGTCTGGGTATCTTTAAGATTGGCCAGGGTTACCTGCAACTCTTCATTGGCTTCCTGCAATTCCATAGTGCGTTCCAGTACTCTTTGTTCCAAAACCACATTTTGTTCCCGTATGATCTTCTCATTTTCCTGTGAAACCCGCAAGGATTCCATCTGCGATTCTTCTTTCTCCCTCTTCAGGATGTTGATCTTATCCGCCAGTGCGAAGGACAGCAGAATAGCTTCCAGCGCGGAACCTATCTGAATAGTGTGTACGGTAAGGTAGTTATAGGGCAGTATACTAAAATCCTTGAGCGTAAATATCAGAACGCCTATCAACAGTACGCTCCAGCTTAGCACGTAGATCTTGGCTGGCTGGTATCCTCTGCGCAAAATCATCAGTGAAGCTGTAAAAATGCTGATGACGATCAGCCCCTGGAGGGGAAAAAGTATCTGGTAGGCCAGGTTCCTCAGGTTGAGGATCTCAATGAGTATAATGCCCAGATAAATAAATTCCAGCCCCCGGAAGAACAGGTAAAAACGGGGCAGGAAATCCCGGACTTTCAGGAATTCAAAAAAGAAACGGATACCGGCCAGGCTCACTAAACAGGTAAAGAGTACAAAGCTACGCTCAGCCAACCACGGGCTATTAGGCCACAGGTATAAAGCCGCATAACCAAAAGCTGAAGCCTGGGTAAGCAATACAAAAAGGGTATGAGCCACGTAAAAAATATAGCTGCGGTCCCGTACTGAAAAATAGATGAAGATATTGTAAAAGAACAGAGCCAGCATGATACCGGCATACAGACCAAAAAGCACCTGATCTCCAAAACTGGCAATCATTATTTCATCCTTAACCCCGATGTTAACGGGTAGGCTGAACTGCTCTGGATTTTGAACCCGCAAGTAAATATCCTGGCTGGCACTGTCTTCAATATCCAGTTCAAACAGGAGATTGGGAAGTTTAAAATCCCAATGGGGCGTTGGTATACTACGTCCCTGGCGCTTTACGATCCATTCGCCATTGGGTCCGCGATAATGCAACTCCACAAAGTCAATGGTGGGGTTGTAAATTTCCAGCACCAATTGATCTTCACCGGAGTGATTCACCAGTGGCAACCTGAACCACCGGCAACCTTCTGAACCTTCATACAGAGGTACATTATCTTCTTCAGGCGTAAATTGTGCGGAGATTATTTGTTGGAGACCCGAACAGCTGCTGTCATTCAGCAGCATCAGGTTTTTACCGATATTGGATTTCTTCTGGGGCCCTACTATCAGCTGGCCATAGGTGGTGGACAATGATCCCGAGACCAGTGTCAATAGTAAGAATAGTTTAAGAAAAACCTTCTTTTTCTTCATCAAGGTGTGGTATATATAAATCGTATTCAATGTCCAGCAATCCCTGGGTTCCTTGTTCTTTCCGCACCTGGCGCGGAATATGTCTTAAGTTAAAAATATCGTCACGCTTATCTCTATCCGCTTTGGTAAGGCCCGCCACATCCCGTATCATTAAAGCCGTGGCAATCATATCATCCTTGGGGTAAGGGAACGTACCTTCTTCACCTAGGGAAGTAATTATTTCAAAGCCCACCTCTTCTACCATTTTAACGGTATAAGGCGCACATAATACAAACAAACTGCGCAGTTCCAAAACGTTGGCAATGGCAACCCCCACTTTAGCCACGCAGGCCTTGGTAAGGATCACACTGAGACCTTTACCGGCAATAGCCCTGGAATTCCAGAGGCCACATAATTCACCGGTTTTTTCCTTTTTAAAGTTACGCACCAGTTCATAAATACTGGGATCCATGTACCCTATGGCCTCTTCTATTGGCAGAGGCTGGTTTCCTCCGGAGCCATGAATGCGGGCACCCCCCAGCACTTCATCACCATCCTCCACCGCAATTACGTATACTTCAGGGTTGTAAAACCACTCGTAGTTAGCCGAGGTTACTTTGGTAATACCGTAGCTTTTCAGTACGTTTTCATGTCCGATGGCATATTTCTCGCACGACCCAATGTCATCAATTGCCCTGTATGCCCTTATCTTTAGCAAATTCTTTGGTTTCTAGTTAATCAACAATACATCTTCAAGCGGGTAACGGTACGACTTAACCTCCGGATCTTCAGCATAGAACAATCGAAACAGGAACAAGTCATTGGACTGTTCCGGCAGGTTCAGGATTTGCTTGAATTCCTTGTTTAGTTCCTTCATCTCTGCCCTGGTTTTTCCCTTTAAAGCGGGATCGTCCATAACCAACCTGTAAAACATAAATGTAGAGGGGGAAACCGGTTGCATAGCAATCTGCTTCGAATTTATGTAAAGCCAGGCTCTTTCTAAAATTCGCCCGCCATTAAATACGGCATTTTTTGAATGTTCATCTGCTGTAAGCAAACATAAGGCTGATGAATTAACCGGAGCCTTACGGGTCATGGTAAGGAAGCCCATTCCCTTGTCCCACTCCCTGAGGTAACCAATGGCGTCCGAATCTCTCAGCAGCCGCATACCGGCAATATCCGATTGGCTGAGATCCAGCGTGGCCAGGTCAATACCATCCCTGGTTTCTTTGGCTTGTGCCGGGGTCCACCGGGCTTCGTTTATAAAGTCCTCATGACCCCATTCGTCCAGCATGCGCAATCGTTCCATCCTGGCAATTACCTCACTCAGCGAGCGGATAGCATTTTCATCTTGTACGGTGTGTAAGTGATATCCTTCATTGGCTTCTACCAGCTCCGTGATTTCCTGCATATGCTGCGGATCAATGCGCTGGCTGCTATCTCCCATTTTACGATTGGTCAAACGCTTTTTAATCATAAAAGCCAGATTCTCATAGGAGCCGGGAGGCCGGCCCTGGCGGTCTTCAAAAGTAAATGCTGCTACCAGCGGCTTATAATTGCCGGTAAATGTTTGGATGTTGGTATGTAATTGCAATTGTATGGCCCGTTGCACAATGTTTTCAGAGGCAGCTCCCAACGCAATCATGGAACCACGGTCAGCGTAGTCAAGAAATGAATATGACTTTGACCTGTCATGGAATAAATACAATACTCCTTCCCTGTAGTACCACTTCCATGGCTGGACATTCCCTCCTGAAGGCGCAAAGGTAGCATGCTCTACCAAATCTTTGACGGCTTTTTCTGATAGTTTTACATAATTATCAGGTTTTAACGCATATTTTTCAAAATCTTTCTCCAATTCACTGAAATCCAAAGGAACCGGCCGTAACTTTTCATGATTTTTTACCTTATCAGCAGGTTCATCCGAAATAAGCTCTTCTATATCTATATAAAAACGACCGGAAACATGCAGCTGGTCCAGGAGAACACGCCTGCAAAGATCTGCAGCCATGGCCCCACCCATCGTTACAGAAGTAGATAATTGTGGCCAGGTAGTAAGGCTTTGGTCTACCTCCAGCATGGAAGCTTTAAAACGTTTAGAAAAGCCTTCCGCATTTACCATATCCAGGATGTAGGGGATCTTTTCCTCCGTAGTAAGGCCTTTGAGGTTTTTCAGTTTACTTTCCGGTACCAATCCATGAAAGATGGGACGCTCCGGCTCCAGGTCAAAACGCTCAATGTCCAGCAGACCGCGGTCACTGGTATCCATGATAACCGGAATACCATAGTCCCTGGCCTTTAAACGTGCCAGCACCTTAATATCCAAACCATCACACTCCTCTATGAGTGCATCCAGTTGGCCTCCTTCGGTAAGAAAACGGTCAATATTATCTTCGTTAATCCCTTCATCGTAAACTTCCACTTTCAGGAAAGGATCTATCTCCGCAATCTCCCTGGCCACCATAGTGGTCTTGGGCTGCCCGAGCGCATCCACGCCCCTGCGTATACGGTTAAGATTAGTAAGCTCCAGGGTGTCAAAATCCGCAATGCGTACAGTGCCAAAAATGCGTTCAATGGCCATGGTAACCGCAGCTGATTGACCAACGGACAAACCTATGACCCCAACAATTTTTTGGGAGAGAATCTGCTGTTCGTCATCGGTAATTTTATATTTATTACGCGAAGTCCTTAACTCAATAAATTCATCTTCGTTTACCAGGTGAACGAGCGCATTATTCCACGGATAGTATACCCAAACTCCATACGTAAAAGGATCATTATCCTTAAGCCAGTTTGTATAGGCAGCATCCAGGTCTTTTTCGCGTAAACGATCTTCCGGATGTCTGATTTTATAGAGTTCTTTAATCTGACCTTCAAGGCTATCATGTTTAACCAACCAGGGTTTTTCACTAGCAAGGTTTTGCAGGCGATCAACATGATCCTTTTTGGATAAATTGAATATAATCGCGTTATGATTCTGATTGTCAGTTTTTTGTAGAGCTTTAAAGGATTGCCTCAGACCCTTAAGGCCGTTTGGTGCCATATTTTTTTGATTGGATTAGGGCGGCAAAATAAGATATTGTTTAAAAATATGATTTACTTTGGCTCGCGTTATTATTCCAGAATTTATAATGAGTTCCAAGATAAATATTCTGTATGTGGATGATGAAGTGCACAATCTTCACGCATTCAAAGCCACATTCAGAAGAGAATATAACGTATTCATTGCCGAATCAGGAATAGATGCTCTGGAAATATTCAAAAAGGAGTCCCTGGACATTATTCTGACCGACCAGAGGATGCCCGAAATGACCGGTATAGAGTTCCTTATGGAAGTACAGAAGATCAATCCGGAACCCATGCGGATACTGATCACCGGATACTCGGACATCAATGCGGTAATTGACGCTATTAACAAAGGTCAGGTATATCGTTACCTCAATAAACCCTGGCAGGAAGGAGAACTGCGTGCCACCATTGAAAGCGCCTACGAGGTATTCCGCCTGAGACGAGAAAACAAGGAGCTCATTGCCAAACTGGAAAGAGCAAACGAACAGCTTGAATTCTTGTTACGTCAGAGATTATTATCCTAAGCAGTGACTTTTCGTACACACTTTGCCATTTACCTCTTGCTGCTTACAGCATCTTTAACTTTGCGGGCTCAAAAAGCTTCCTTTTCATTTAAGGATCAACCTTCCCAAAAAACCTTTTCCATTACCACCACCCGGCTTTCGGAAAAAATAGATTCTCTTCAGGATTACACCCGCATCGGGGTTTTCGGTATTTTTCAGGAAATGGATCTTTCCAATGATAACGCCCACTACGCGCAGGTGGGAAATCGTGAATTGCTGGCCTGGCATATTTCCCATCCGCACGTAAGCAGCCGCATCTATGCATTTGTTGAAGATCTTTCGCCCCAGGATACTTTATACGTGTATGACCGTAACGGCAAGCTTCAGGAAGCACGCCATACCGCTAACCTTATTGGCAATCGCCATACTTTTTCCCCGGTAAGCGGTGAACAGTTCATTCAGCTAAGCAAAAACAAGGACAGCAGGGCGCGGCTTTCCTTATACGGATTGAGCCTGGAACCCCTATCCCCTAAAAAGAGTAAGGGTTTTGATTTTAGAGATAGCGGCCCCTGCCAGGTGAATGTAAATTGCCAGGAGGGCACCGATTATACTGACATCAAGAACTCCGTGGTGCGTATACTGGTAAAACTCGGGCCTGCACTGGGTTTTTGTACGGGCAGCGTAATAGGTACTACCAATTACAGCTATGTTCCATACCTTCTTACGGCAGAGCACTGCGGCATTATCTCGCAAGGCAATTATGTTAGCCCGGCAGATCTGAACAGCTGGACATTTTATTTTAACTATGAAGCGCCTTCGTGTGAAACACCACCTTCGGAAGGTAACCTGGGGGGCAACCAGATCACCGGAGCACAGTTACTGGCCAATAGCAATGACAATGGGGGCGATTTTGGTTCGGATTTCTTTCTGCTGCGGCTCAACTCTTCCATCCCGCCTTCTTTCAACGCTTATTATATAGGTTGGAACCGCAAGGGTGATGACATTCCACTTAAAGGAGCTACCATACACCATCCCAATGGAGATATTAAAAAGATATCCATCTACACCAGTGCCGCAACTTCCGGTTCCTACGATGGTTCGGTAAGTGGAACCCACTGGCTGGTGAACTGGATTGGTACGGCCAATGGTTTTGGCACTACAGAGGCAGGGTCATCAGGCGCTCCCCTGTACGATGAAGATGGCTTGCTGCGCGGGGTGCTTACCGGAGGTGCTGCCAGCTGTAGTTCTCCCAATGGTGAGGACTATTTCGGAAAGTTCAGTTACAGTTGGGAAAGTAATGGCACTGTACCGGAGAGACGGCTTCGTGAATGGCTGGACCCAGTCAACACTGGTTTCCTGGCAGTAAACGGTTCTTATTTTGGCGATAGTCTACCTTCTACCCGTAATGATATCCAGATTGTCAACAATCCGGCTTCAGACGGTGTTCTTAAGATAGAGAACCTTGGCGCTCCTTCGGACAATCTCCAGGTGCTGGTAAGTGATTACAGTGGCAAAGTGGTGTACAACCAGAAAACTGTAGCCGTACCAGGGTCCCGAAAGGAGATTGATACGGGTAAGTGGCGCAATGGACTCTACATCGTGATTGTTCTTCGCAATAGCGAAGTGATCACACGCAAGGTTTTTATCCGAAACTAGAACATGATCTATGAAAAAGAAATTACTCCTGGGCCTGGCCCTGCTGGCAATGATGGCCTGCAAATCCTCGTCTCCCGAGCCCCTGGCCAAAAAATCTGATAACAGTGACCTGGGCCAACTGGCACAAGACACTAGTAACAAGGAACTGGAAGAACGCTATTGCCTTGATCTTACCCGGCCCAAAGACGTTAAGGACTCCGCCTTGTATAGCCAAACTACCCTTGTGGATTATAAACTACAGGAAGGATGCCTGTGTATTACTTACCAATACAGTGGCTGTACCGAAGGCAAACCGGAATTGATCATTTGGGAAGAGAATACTGAAGAACCCACCTTCCCCAAGGTGAGGACCAGCCTTTGGGTAAGGGAAGCCGGGCTGTGCGACCAGTTGCTTACCGGCAATGAATGTTTCAGCATGAAACGGATGCAACTGGTGGGTAATGATGTGCTGGTAAGCATCAATACCGAAAATGAGAACGTAATGGTAAAAACTCAGAACTGACCGGTACCTAATAATACCAAGGTACAGGATTCTTCGGTCTTAATACCATTCTCCTTTAGTATCCTGGCCAACTCACGGTTTTCAGCACCAGGATTGAATATTACCCTGCGGGGGTGCATGTCTTTCAGGTAATCATAGTATTCCTCTTGGTTGGCAGCACTCAGGTACAAGGTTACGGTATCAATATCTTTCAGGTCTGGTTTTCCTTCAATGATCTCCCAGTCTTCTACTTTACGGGCTTTACGGCCTAATGCTATTACTTCATGATCATACTGCTGCAATAGCTTTACGGCTTTGTAACTGTATCTTTCTGGTTTATGGCTGGCTCCTATTACAAGGGTTTTCATAGATATTATTCTTTAAAGCTTAGCTTTGTAATTCCTAAAAATTCAGGTCTTTGATCAGCACACAAAATCTTTCGTATGCTTATCCCGGGGGTGCGCAAATGCACTTTCCGGACCTTCAGTTAAAACAGGATTCTTCCCTTTTGGTTTTGGGGAATTCCGGCAAAGGTAAAACCACTTTTCTCCATCTGCTGGGAGGATTGCTGGTGCCCGATTCCGGTTCTGTTAATATACACGAAACCGACCTTACCCGCTTAAGTTCTAAAAGCCGGGACCGCTTCCGCGGCAGGCATATCGGTATCGTCTTTCAACGTTCCTATTTTCTCAAGGCCCTTACTGTAGAAGAAAACCTGAAGCTGGCTATGCAACTGGCCGGTTTAAAGCCGTCCCCGGAAAAGATCCGGAAAGTTCTGGCTTTTCTGAACATAGAACACAAGTCCTCCCAAAAGCCACAGAACCTGAGTATCGGTGAACAACAAAGAGCCTCCATTGCCCGGGCAGTAGTACATAGGCCTGCGCTGTTGCTGGCAGATGAACCCACTTCGGCCCTGGATGATGAAAATGCCCTGCGTGTAGCGGAATTGCTGCAAAGCACGGCACAGGAAAACAACTCCACCCTGGTGATCGTAACCCATGACAACCGCCTGAAAAGTATCTTCCAAAACCGTATTGAACTATGACCTGGCTAAGCATCAGTTGGAAGAACAGCCGCCAGAGGCCACTCGCCACCTTTTTAAGTGTGTTGCTTCTGGCCTTTGGAACGGGGATTATCTCTTTGTTGATGTCCGCCTCCAAACAGATAGAGGACCAGTTTACCAAAAACATCAAAGGCATTGATATGGTGGTGGGCGCCAAGGGAAGTCCGTTACAGCTCATCCTGAGCAGTGTATACCAGATGGATGCGCCCACCGGCAACATTCCGATGAAGGAATACCAGCAACTTGTACGGAACCCGATGGTGAAAAAAGGTATTCCGCTAGCATATGGTGATAACTATGAAGGCTACCGTATTGTGGGAACGGAATTCTCGTACCTGGAACATTACCATACTTCATTTGCCGAAGGCCAATTGTGGTCTGCCCCGGGTGAAGTGGTTCTGGGAGCCCGGGCAGCACGCCTCACCGGTCTTTCCCTGGGAGACACTTTTAACGGCAGCCATGGTCTTCAGAATAACATGGATGAGCATGACCACTTTGCCTACAAGGTGACTGGTATCCTGGAACCCACGGGCACCGTAGTGGACAAGCTCATTTTAACCCCTATAGAAAGTGTATGGTCCGTGCACGATGAAGGCCATGAAGAACATCATGAGGAAACGGAGCATCACCAGCCCGAAAAGCCCCGCGAAATAACGGCTGCCCTCATTCAGTTTGGCAGTCCTATGGGCAACCTTACCGTGCCCCGTATTGTGAACCAACAAACATCCATGCAAGCGGCATTGCCGGCTATTGAGATCAACCGTTTATTTGCCTTAATGGGCAACGGTATTGAAACCTTACGCGCACTAGCTATACTCATCGTGATCCTTTCCGGCATCAGTGTTTTTGTTTCCCTGTACCAAAGCCTGAAAGACCGCAAATTTGAACTGGCCCTGTTACGCTCTATGGGTGCATCGCGTATACAGCTTTTTACCCTGGTGATCCTGGAAGGGCTTATTATTTCGGTGATCGGGTATATTATTGGAATTGGCCTGGGCAAACTGGGACTCTGGGCATTATCCCAACTGGCCAGCCAGGAATACAGCTATTCCCTGCACATTCCCATCCTTACCATCCAGGAGGTTTATCTTTCAGGCGCTATTTTAGGTATCGGATTCCTGGCTTCATTGTTGCCGTCTGTACAAGCGTTCCGGTTGAACATTTCCAAAACCCTCAGTGATGCGTAGTACTTTATTAAGCTTATTACTTCTTATATCCATTTCAGCCTGGGCTCAAAAACCACTGGTGTGGGAAGTACTGGGCATGACCACCTATACCAATGATTTTGAAGCAGGTGGTACCCTGATCCCTAAATTCCCCCCTATCCTGGAATCCCAATACGAAGGGCAGGAAGTGACCATTTCCGGCTACCTGATACCGATTGATGTGGAAGCCAATACCTACGCCCTCTCCAAGAATCCGTTCACCTCCTGTTTCTTTTGTGGAAATGCCGGTCCGGAAACGGTTATAGAATTGAAATTTGATAAATCACCGGGGCGCTTTGCCACGGATACCTACGTTATGATCAAAGGCGTATTGAAATTGAACCGCCATGGCAACGCCTTATTCTTTACCCTTACCCACGCAAGTTTACACGGATAATGCTTAAACTCTTCCGAAATACGGCCCTCATCCTGATTATCACCACTTCCGGTTTATACGCCCAGGAAAACACTGCGCGCCTTATTGATTGGAAATTCCTGGCCAAGGTGACTTTTAAAGATAAGTATTACCCCGACCTGGAGGCATGGTATGTAAAGCCTGTATTCCCGGAAAGCATTCAAAAACTGGATGGCAAACGGGTGATCATCAAAGGTTACATCATACCCCTCGATGTGGAAGGTGGCGTGTATGCACTCTCCGCTTATCCCTTCAGTGCTTGTTTCTTTTGCGGAGGAGCCGGACCGGAATCCGTTATGAGTCTTAAATTCAAGGAAACACCCCGCAGGTTCAAGACCGATGACGTGGTTACCTTAAGCGGATTCTTAAAGCTCAACGACTCTAACGTAGATGAATTTAGTTATATCTTGCAGAAAGCCGAAGAGATCGATTAAATGAAAAAACTGCTTATCGCACTCGCCATTTTGGCGATACTAGTGGTGGTCTACCTTATGGGTCCTACCCCTGAAACCCCGGTGTATACCCAACAGCTTCCTTCCGTTCCACCCATTGAACATATTGATGATTACGTGGCACAGCACGAAGCTCAATACCATCTTCGCAAGGATAACCACGCCCAGATCATCTGGGCTGATAGTACCGGGAAACCTACAGACTATGTATTGCTGTACCTGCACGGCTTTTCGGCCAGCTGGATGGAGGGTGATCCCGTAAATCGCAATGTGGCTAAATACTTTGGGGTCAACACCTATATGGCACGTCTTGCCGGACACGGCCTTATGGATACGCTTGCGCTTAGTGGTTTTACTCCTGAATCAGCATGGGAATCAGCCCAGGAAGCTTTGATGATAGCACACAGCCTGGGAAACAAAGTAGTGATCATAAGCACTTCCACCGGGAGCCCCCTGGCCCTTAAGCTGGCTGCCGATTATCCCGATAAGGTAGCCGGACTGGTAAACCTTTCCCCCAACCTTCGCATCCGTAACGCAGCCGCCCGTATTCTCAATGATCCCTGGGGAGAACAGATTGCACGCCTGTTATACGGCAAGGGCCGCGTTATCCACCACCACCAGCAAGAAGCCTCAAAGTACTGGGATACCTTGCATACTCCCTCCGCCCTGGTAGCCCTGGAAGAGTTGCTGGAAACCACTATGTACGATACCCTCTATGCCAAAGTAAAATGCCCGGTGCTTACTCTTTACTATTACAAGGATGAACAACACCAGGATGAAGTGGTGGACGTTTCGGTGATACCGGAAATGCACAAAGCACTAGGCACACCGGACAGTGAGAAAAAATACGTTCCTCTCCCCACTCCTGGTGATCACGTGATTGGTTCCTCCATTAAATCAGCGGATTACCAGGTAGTGGAAAAAGAAGTGAAGGCCTTTTGCCGCGATGTGATCGGAATGCCGGTTAAGATATCCACACAGCAGGCAATTCTTTAACTAATTTATAAGTACAGGATGGCAGCTTTGTATATCTTTGCGCTTTAATGAATTTCCTGTACCCGCAATTCTTCTGGGCAATGCTAGCGCTGGCCATTCCGGTCATCGTTCACCTTTTTAATTTCAGGCGTTATAAAACGGTTTACTTCAGTAACAACCGCTTTTTACAGGCTATTCAAAAAAAATCGCAATCCTTTAACCGGCTTCGCCACCTTATTGTCCTTTGCTGCCGTTTACTGGCCCTGGCCCTTTTGGTCATTGCCTTTACCCAACCTTATATCCCTGCCGAGGAAAGTAGTGCAGGAACCTCCAACTACGCTGCACTGTACCTGGACAACAGCCTGAGCATGAAAACCAAGGGCCCGAACGGCCCCTTGCTGGACGAAGCACGAAGCCAGGCCGTGGAACTGCTGAAATCGTTACCCGAAAACTTTAACGTACAGCTAGTAAGTAACAACTTTGAAGGGCGGGAGCAGCGCTATTACACGCCTAACGAAGCCATACAGATGGTGGATGAGCTGCAACCCTCACAGGCATACCGTACAGCCGAAGAAATACAAAGCCGCCTGGCAGGCCCCTGGCAGGATGTAAACACCGAGAAAGGTAAATTGCAGGTATTTGTGCTTTCCGATTTCCAGACCTCACAGTTTGAGGACCTGCAATCATTTGACCGGGAGAACTGGAACACCCACTTTATCCGTTTTGAATCCGCCAATGAACTGTCCAACGTAGCAATTGATTCCGTGTGGTTTGATCAGCCCGTATTGCAACCCGGCTTTGACCAGGAAGTACAGGTTCAATTGAGTAATTACGGCTCATCAGCCTTACACGGCCTCTCTATAAAGCTGGAGATCAATGACGAACTGGTGGCCGCCCGCGAATTTGAATTGCAACCGGACTCTAAAGATGTGATCAGCTTTACCATTCGCCCTGCTGAACGCGGTAACTATCGCGGTAAAGTATCACTGGATGCGGGTGAACCTTATTTTGACAATGAGTTCTACTTCACCTTTAGCATCAGGGAACCCCTGCGTGTACTGGCCATTGGTGAAAAACATAAAGAAACCCTGGAGCGCCTCTACCAGGATGCTGTATATCATTTGACCACCACTCCTCTCAACCAGATCAATTATGGAGAATTAAGTTCCTATAAACTTATCATCCTGGATGGTCTCAACAGTTTCCCCTCCGGCTTACAGTCTGCCCTGGAAGGTAAGCTTGCAGATGGTGGAAACGTGGTGGTTATACCATCGCTGAATCCTGAAAATGATCAACCCGTACTGCAAGGCCTGGGCATAGGAGGCTTTAACGGTTTGGAAAATACCGAACGCAAGGGAGCAGAAGTAGCCTACAATGATCTCTTATTCGAAAACGTTTTCACGGAGCGCTCCCGTAATTTACAATTACCTTACGCCAGCAGCTATCTGCGCCTGAGCAATTCCGGTGGTTTCCGGGTGATCGGCTTTGAGAATGGTGATCCCTTGCTGATGCGATATCCCCGCGAGAACGGCCAGGTGGTGGCATGGACTACTTCCCTGGACGCTGAAACCAGCTCGCTGGCCCGTCACCCAATCTTGGTACCCATCATGCTGAACGCTGCCCTGTACAGCAGCACCCGCTCCCCGCTCTATAACGCAGCCGGCCGCAACAGCGGACAGCAGTTTGAACAGGTTGGCAACAATGAAATACCACTGGCTGTGGAAATGAACGGTCAAAGCCTCATCCCGCCCCAGCGCAACCGGGGCAGAAAAGTGGAGATCCACAGCCTGCCCGTGGAAGTGGAACCCGGAATTTACCCGGTACAAAAAGAAGGCAACAACCTTGGCCTACTGGCCGTAAATGTAGATCCCCGTGAGAGCGACTGGAAATTCCGCTCGGCTGCTGAACTGGAAAACACCAGTATGAACCAGGCTCCGGAAGTGTTGGAAGGAAACGCTACCCTACTCGGTGAACGCATTCATACTTTATACAATGGTTACCCATTATGGCGCTGGTTTTTGGCCGGAGCCCTTTTGTTTTTACTGCTCGAAATGCTTTTGTTAAAACTCTGGAAGTAGACCCATGAACGCAAACCGCATACTGATCCGCAACGCCAAGATCATTGACCCAACCTCCGGTCATCATGGTAAGGTAATGGACATTTGCATTGAAGATGACACCATTAAGGAGATCGGCAATAAGCTGGATATAGATGATGCTGAAGTATTTGAAGCCGACAACCTGCATGTAAGCCCGGGCTGGTTTGACCTGCGGGCCCATTTCTGGGATCCGGGTCACGAAGAAAAAGAAGACATTGAAAGCGGTATCAATGCCGCCATCTTCGGAGGGTTCACCGGGGTGGCTGTATCTCCTGATACCAATCCGCCCATTGACTCTAAAGCTGATGTGGAATATGTATACAAGAAAGCCGAGGAATTCCCGGTGGGTGTGTACCCCTATGGAGCGATCACCAAAGGTCAGAAAGGAGAGGAACTCAGCGAAATGTACGATATGTACCAGGCCGGAGCTGTGGGTTTCAGCCAGGGAAAAAGCCCATTAGCCAACAGCGCGTTACTTAAACTGGCATTGCAGTATCACCGCAGTTTTTCACCACCCCTGCACTTAATGCCTCTGGACCATGACCTTGCCAAGGGTGGCCAGATCCACGAAGGTGAGAAAAGTATTTACCTCGGGTTAAAAGGTATTCCCGCACTGGCGGAGGAAGTAAGCGTACAGCGCGACCTGCACCTTGCGCAATACGCGGAAACAGGCGTACACTTTATGGGTATTTCCGCAGAGAGTACTTTGGGCATTTTGAGCCAGGCTCGAAAAGAGGGTAAGGATTTTACCGCTGATGTAGCCGTGGGCAACCTCTACTTTACGGATGAGGACCTG
>CETZ01125670.1_pt1 | contig 22758 bp, 18 predicted proteins | sample 531441 | NCBI WGS metagenome assembly CETZ01 (sample SAMEA2623098, study PRJEB7988) | marine metagenome | isolation source: saline water (ENVO:00002010), including | reverse complement strand
TTGTGAACCGATCTGGGTAGCCAGGCGGATACGTTGCGCTTCGCCCCCGGAAAGGCTTCTTGAAGGACGATTAAGACTGAGGTAATCCAGGCCCACGTCCAGGAGGAAAGAAGAGCGGGTACGCAGTTCTTTTAGTATTTCACGGGCAATCACCTTTTGGTTCTCGTCCATCTCCTCCTCAATATTTTCAAACCAATTGGAAAGTCGGCTGATGCTCATCCGGGCCAGGTCCGCAATACTGGCTTCACCAATGCGGAAATATCGGGCCTCTTTTTTAAGCCGGTCACCCTCACAGGAGGGGCAGGTAACCTTATTCATAAAACCCTCGGCCCACCGCTTAATGGATTTGCTTTTGGTTTCTTCGCTCTGGTTTTGGATGAAGTTGATGATCCCCTCAAAATTAATGCTGTATTTACGGGTGATACCAAGGTTTTTATTCTCTACCTCAAAAGCTTCATCCGAGCCGTAAAGGATCACATCCATACCTTCTTTGGGGATATCCTTTACCGGTGTGGAAATGTCAAAACCGTATTTATCACCAATGATCTCAATCTGGTTAAAGATCCAGGTACGCTTGTATTCCCCAAGAGGAGCCAGGCCTCCTCTACGAATGGAGAGTTCTGGTTTGGGGATAACCTTTTCCATATCTATTTCCGAAACCTCTCCCAAGCCGTTACAATGCGGACAGGCTCCTTTTGGAGAGTTAAAGGAGAAGGTGTTGGGTTCCGGCTCTGGGTAGGAGATGCCGCTGGTAGGGCACATAAGGTTTCGGCTGAAAAACTGGGGGTTTTCAGCTCCCTGTTCCAATACCATCATGACACCCTGGCCCTGTTGTAAGGCTACAATAATGGACTCTTTAAGGCGCTTTTCATCCTTGCTATCCACCTGCAGGCGGTCCACCACAACCTCAATATCATGGGTTTTGTAGCGGTCCAGTTTCATCCCTTTGGTTACATCCACAATTTCACCGTCTACCCGTGCCTTTAGGAAGCCCTGTTTGATGATGTGCTCAAAAAGTTCTCGGTAATGCCCCTTCCGTGAACGGATGAGCGGGGCCAGTATACTCACCTTTTTACCGTCAAATTTTTCAATGATCAGTTCCCGGATCTTTTCATCCGTATAACTTACCATTTTCTCTCCCGTATTATAAGAGTAGGCGGTAGAAGCGCGGGCAAAAAGCAAACGCAGGAAATCGTAGATCTCCGTAACCGTACCTACGGTGGAACGCGGGTTTTTGGAGGTGGTCTTTTGTTCAATGGAAATAACCGGGCTCAGACCGTTGATCTTGTCCACGTCTGGCCGTTCCAGGTTGCCCAGGAACTGGCGGGCATAGGCCGAAAAAGTTTCGATATACCTGCGCTGACCTTCTGCGTAAATAGTGTCAAACGCCAGAGATGACTTACCACTCCCGCTCAGGCCGGTTATTACCACCAATTGGTTGCGGGGAATGGTTACATCAATGTTTTTGAGATTATGTACACGGGCTCCGAGAACCTCTATTTGCTCTACTTCCGTAAGCTGTTGATCTTCCGTCATAAAAGGCTGTACCTCTATAAAGAGTGCAAAAATAAAGGAACCAGCTGGGGTGTGGAAATGTTTTTACTCGGAATCCGGAACGTCTGTAGTATCCGAAATAGCTTCCGGTACATCCTTATCCGATTCAAAATCCTCCGGCAACATAGCGGTTTCATCATCCAGCCAGTAATAGCCCTTTTTAGGGATCTGTATCTGGTAGGTCTTACCCGATGGATTGGGCAGGTATTCATACCGTAACCAGGGGTTATGGTATTTCAGGATACGGTAATTGATACCCAGTTTACGGGCAAAATCACCGAATTCCTCTACAGCCGTATCCAACTTAAGCGTATACGTGGGAATGGGGTGGTATAAATCTTTCTCACGTACGTGGAAACCATATTTTTCCTGGTTTTCCATAATTTCCTTAACCGCCAGGATGCGGAAGATGTAACGGGCCGTCTCACTGTTCAGGGTCAGGTCATAATAGCTTTTGGCTTTTTGACGCTCCATTTGTTTTTTGAGCCCGCTGATCCCCATGTTGTAGGAGGCAGCTGCCAGGGTCCAGTTCCCGAATTCATCGTAAGCTTCCCGCAAATATTTAGCAGCCGCTTCGGTAGAACGAGCCACATCGTAACGCTCATCCACTTCTTTGGTAATTTCAAGTCCGTAATGCTTACCGGTAGATTCCAGTATTTGCCAGAAACCGGTAGCACCGGCCGGTGAAACCACATTGCTATAACCACTTTCGATGAGAGAGAGGTATTTAAAATCATTGGGAATGCCGTATTTCTTCAGGATAGGCTCAATAATGTCTTCATAGCGCCTGGCACGCTTAATAAAAAGAAGGGTTTGCGATTGCCAGTAGGTATTTACATGCAATTCACGATCAAAACGCTCATGGATATCAGGATCTATAACCGGCACAAATTCACCGGCAAAGGTGATGTCTTCCGGCAGGGGAAGCGCATAGATATTGTAATCACGGAGAAAATTGGCCTTATGCACACCATCATCGGTATCTGTGGAGTAGGTGTAAAAAGTGAGGAAACGCAGGCTGATGATCAGCACAGCAATAAACCCTATGATTTGTAATGCTTTGTTCATGAATACGTAAAAGGTGTTTTAAAATCCTTAAGCAGTTCACCTATCTTATCCTTATCGGAAAGCTTTGGTTCTTCAACATTCCAATCGATGTTCAGTTCAGGGTCGTTCCACAACAGGCAGCCTTCCGAAGCCTTGTGATAGTAATTGGTGCATTTATAGCTGAATATGGTATCATCTTCAAGCGTAGCAAAGCCGTGGGCAAAACCTTCTGGTATCCAGAACATCTTCTTGTTTTCACCCGATAAAAGAACGCTGTGTTGTTGTCCGTAAGTGGGTGATCCTTTGCGGATGTCCACGGCCACATCCAATACCGAGCCACGAATTACGCGAACCAACTTACCCTGGGCATACGGGGGTGCCTGAAAGTGTAAGCCTCGTAATACCCCTTTTGATGAGAGGGATTGATTATCCTGTACAAACTGCATATCGAGGCCCTCTTCAGCAAAGGCCCTTTGATTGTAGGATTCAAAAAAATGACCCCGGTGGTCACCAAAAACATCGGGGATAATTTCCACAAGATCGGGAATTGGGGTTTCAATTATTTTCATCGGTGCAAAGTTAAGGCTTTGTGTTCTAAACCATCCCAACGGTTCATCCCGGCATAGTGCGGTTCATCCTGAAGATCCTCCGGTTGGGAGTTTTCTTTTTTCACAGGATCCCACACCCATCTACTTTCGAACTAAAGTTTTAGCATGAAAGCCACCATCGTTTTACTCTTCGTATTGTTCAGCATGGTTTTACCGGCCCAAACTATCATCAGTGGTACGGTAACAGACCGCAAAGGGCAGCCACTTCCCGGGGCCAACGTATACCTAAGGGGCACGTATGATGGTGCTTCCGCAGATAAGGCAGGTAACTTCAACTTTACCACGCAAAAGGATGGCGAGCAGGTGCTGGTAGTTTCAGCTATAGGTTTTCATACGTATGAAATGGCCATCTATTGTAATGGGGCGATTAAGCAGGATGTTCAGCTAAAGGAAACCATCAGTGAACTGAACGCGGTGAACATTACGGCCGGAGCCATGGAAGCCAGTGATGAAAAGCGCTCTGTAGTGATAAAACCACTGGACATTGTTACCACCTCCGGGGCGTTGGGTGATATTGCTGGCGCTCTGAATACCCTACCGGGTACAGCTACCGTGGGTAATGACGGTCGCCTCTTTGTAAGGGGAGGAGATGCTACGGAAACAGCCATTTTCTTTGACGGACTTAAGGTAAGTAATGCCTATGGTGCTTCTACCTCAGGCGTGCCTACCCGCACCCGTTTCAGCCCACAGCTTTTTAAAGGTACTTTCTTCAGTACCGGAGGTTATTCTGCGGAATTTGGTCAGGCTCTTTCTTCGGTTTTGGTTTTGAATACCGTGGATATGCCAGTGCGCAGCCAGACGGATATCAGCCTGATGACGGTAGGAGGGGGTTTAGCCCATACCCAAACCGGTGACAGGACTTCCGGTAGTCTCTCTGTGTCCTATACAGATCTTAAACCCTACCAGGCTATTATTCCTCAGGATTTTGACTGGCAAAGAGCACCTTTTTCTTTTGCCGGAGAAGGACAGCTTCGTCATAAGATCGGTAAAAAGGGATTGGTAAAAGGTTTTTACAGTCACCAGCGTTCCGGGCTGGATATCTGGCAAAAAGTACCCGGTGAGGAAGGAAGGGGACAGCATATTCAAATAGCCAACCGTTACCATTTCGGCAATATCAGTCTAAAGCAAAGCCTCTCGGATAAGTGGTTACTGGAAGGAGGTAGTAGTCTTTCGTTCAATACGGATAAGCTGGAAATAGACACTTTACCCCTTGAGCGGCAAAAAGACCTGGCTCATTTTAAGGTAAAGGCTACCTATTTTCATAATGATCGCCTTCATCTTGTCAGTGGAGCAGAGCACTTTGTGCAGGATTACCGGGAAGCCCAGCCAGAGCAAAAACTGAAGCGCTCCTTCCGGGGAAATCTCACCGCTGCCTTTAGTGAGTTAAACTATTATTTCTCTTCAGATTGGGCTGTGCGTGCCGGCTTGCGTGCGGAAGTGGATGCCTTGAACCATAATAGCTACGTTTCCCCACGGCTTTCCACGGCTTACAAACTCAATACGAAGTCCCAGCTTTCACTGGCTTATGGACGATTTAACCAGGATGCAGAAGATAGTTACCGCATTTTAGAACAAGGTTTAGAACATACCATTGCCCGGCATTATGTGTTTAATTACCTCTTTACCAAAGCAGGTTATACCCTGCGTGCCGAAGCATTCTATAAAGATTACGATCGTTTGATAACGGTAAACAGTTTGGGAATGCCAGCAAACCAGGGTTATGGCTGGGCCAGGGGATTGGATGTGTTTTTCCGTGATCAGGAAACCCTGAAGAATACCGATTACTGGATCACCTATTCACTGGTGGACAGCAAACGGAGGTACGATGCGTATGATGAGCTGGTACAACCTTCTTTTGCACCCCGCCATAATGTAGCCGTGGTAGCTAAACACTTTGTTTCGTCCCTGAAATCCCAAATAGGAGGAAGCTGGAACTGGAATGATGGACTGGTGTACCACAACCCCAATGAAGGTAGTGGCCAGAATTCCAAGACACCAGCCTACAGCAACCTGAGTGTAAGCTGGAGCTACCTGCATCGCCAGAATGTTATCCTGCATGCCGCTGTGACCAATGTGCTGGGACGCAATAATATTTTTGGTTATCGCTATGCCGATACACCTGATGCCTCCGGCAGCTTTCCTTCTCTGCCCATGACGCAGGGTGCCAAACGATTTTTCTTTATCGGCCTCTTTATCACTCTATCCGATGACAAAAAGGCCAATCAACTCAATAATTTATAAACCCTAAACACTTACGTTATGAAAGTTATTTCAATTGCTTTTGCCCTTATTCTAGGTTTCGGTTTTACCAGTGTGGCCCAGGAAGGGGCTTATACCGAGGCTATGCAAACCAATATTAAGGCTATGAAAGATGCCAGCGGTACACAAGACTACCAGGCTGTGGCCAATACCTTTAGCCGTATTTCGAAAATGAACAGCTCGGAATGGTTGCCTGCGTATTATACCGGTTTTGTATACGTGATCATGAGTTTTCAATCCGGCCTTACAGATGATGAGCGCGATGCCTACCTGGATATAGCCGGAAAGTACGCGGACCAGGCTGCCGGAATTTCGGAGAACAATTCGGAGATCATCGCTTTACAGGGCTATGTGAAAATGGCCGAACTATCAGTAAAACCGGCCATCCGTGGGCCTTTCATGAGTGGAACCATCATGAAACTCTTTGGGAAGGCTATGGAACTGGATCCCGAAAACCCACGCGCCATGCTGTTGATGGGGCGTATGAAATACGGTACTGCTCAGTTCTTTAAGTCTGGTACCGAAGAGGCCTGTGCGCTTATAAACGGCAGCCTTAAATTGTTTGAGAAGGAGCACGATCGTGGTATTCTGCCCCATTGGGGAAAACCTATGGCTGAACAGGTAAGTAAGAGTTGTAATTCCAGCCAGGAATAAATGTAAATTTCAAAACGGAAAATCCAATCATGCGTTTCAACGAATCATTGCGGTCCTTTCGGGAGTTTGTCAATTACATAGTGATCAATACCGTCATAGCGTTGGCGATCACCTTTTTCTTTTGCGCATCCTGTTTCCTGGATCCACAGGAATGGACCTATGCCGGGCGTTTATGGCTGTATTCATTTCTTATTTCCCTGGCTTTAAGCGGAGGTATTGGTGCGCTGGATGCACGTATTAATCGTTCATTACCCTGGCATAAAGCACCCTTGAAAAGATTCCTGCTGGAATTACTTACGGTTACGGTATATTCCTTTGTAGCCTGCTTTGTGGTGGTTTTCCTTTTTCATTGGGTACTGGGTAATTTTACACTGGATAGCATTCCCTGGGAAGACCTCACGGAGCAAACCTACCGGCCTGTTATCATCGCTTATATCATCACCAGTTTTTTTGTGAGTCGCTCCTTTTTAATGGAATGGCGGCAGGCTGCCGTAGATGCCGAAAAGCTGAGGTCCGAGCGTTTTGCAGGGCAGTACCAGGTGTTGAAGGATCAGTTGAACCCGCATTTTCTGTTCAACTCGCTCAATGCCCTTTCCAATGTGGTGCATGAAGATCAGGAAAAGGCGGTTCAGTTTATCCAGCAGTTATCGCGCTTTTACCGCTACATACTGGATGTACAGCATGAAGAAGTTGTGAGCTTGCAGCAGGAACTGGATTTTGCGCAACGTTACCTCTACCTTCAAAGCCTCCGTTTTGAGGATAAGTTGCAATCAGAGATTGACGTACGCGTACAGGAAGAAGATTGCATTCCTCCCCTGGCTATACAGATCTGTTTGGAAAACGTGATAAAACACAATGAAATATCCAAGGATCACTCTTTGAAGGTTATTATCCGCAGAGAATCGGATCGCTTATGTATCTGTAATAACCTGCAGGTAAAAAACAACCGCGTACCGGAGCCTTCGGGTATCGGGCTTACCAATATCCGGGAGCGCTACCGGATGCTGTCTGGCAGGGAAGTGGAAGTGGAAAAATCGCAAACGGAATTCAGGGTTTACCTTCCCATCCTTAAATTGGGCCAGTCATTATGAATATACTGATCATAGAAGATGAAAGCCCGGCAGCAGAACGGCTCAGGCGTTTGCTGAAACCCCTGTTGCCGGATGCCTTTTTTCACGGTCCCCTGGATTCGGTACGATCAGCGGTAAACTGGCTGAACGATAATCCCAACCCGGACCTGATCTTCCTGGATATTCAACTGGCCGATGGTTTGAGCTTTGACATTTTCCGCCAGTATGATGTAAATACCCCGGTAATTTTCTGCACGGCCTATGATCAATATGCCATCCGGGCTTTTAAGCTGAATAGCATCGACTACCTGCTGAAACCCATTGATCCTCATGACCTGGAAGGTGCTGTAACCAAATTCCTCCGGCAGCGCGAAACCAGGGCTCCGCATATTGATGTGGAATACCTGCAGCAAAGCATGCAGGTCCAGGAAAAGGTGTATAAGTCCCGATTCATTACCCGTATTGGCGACCAGCTAAAACCAGTGGAAGTAGAGGGGATATCACTGTTTTACAGTGCTGATAAAATTACGTTCATGCAACTGGAGAACGGCAGGCCGTATCCCCTGGATTACAGTCTTGACCAGGTGGAGGGGCTGGTAGATCCCCAACGTTTTTTCCGGGTGAACCGCAAATTCATCATTTCCATGTCCGGTATTGAAGATATCCGGACCTACAGCAGCAGCCGGCTAAAGCTGAAACTGAAGAACGTGGAGGATAAGGATGTGCTGGTAAGCCGTGAAAGGGTGAATGATTTTAAGAAATGGCTGGACCGCTGAATTCACAAAGGTTTTGCCTTTATTTGCGCAGTACATTCGTTAGTTACTAAACAAAAGGAGATATGAGACGAGTAATCAACGTTACAGTAGTCTTAATTGTAATGGGTTTAATTTCACTGTCATTTACTTTTCCCAAAGAGGAGAAGAAGACTAAAAAGGTGAAAAATGTAATTCTTCTCATAGGTGACGGTATGGGCCTTTCCCAGATGTCATCCGCCTATTATTACCAGGATAAAACCCCTAATTTCAGTCGTTTTCCCTTTGTAGGTTTAAGTCGCACTTCGGCCTCTTCGCATAAAATCACCGATTCTGCTGCCGGAGCCACGGCCTTGTCCAGCGGTAAAAAAACCTATAACGGGGCCATTGGCGTGGGTCCGGATACTAATGCCGTCAAGACCATCCTTGAATATTATCATGAGAAGGGTAACAGTACAGCGCTGATTGCTACTTCTTCCATTACACATGCTACACCCGCTTCGTTTTATGCCCATGTGGATTCAAGAAATAAGGCCCATGAAATTGCCACGTACATGGCACCTTCAGGAACCGATTTTTTTGCCGGGGGTGGACGCCAGTTCTTTGGCGGTGAAGAAATAGTAAAAGCCCTGACCGAAGAAGGTTACCTTATAGATACCAGTAAATTGGTACCGGCATCAGACCTGGACCCTGGCAGAAAATATGGCTTTTTATTGGCTAGTGATGGTATGCCCCGCATGACGGAAGGCCGGGGTCCATTCCTGAAGAACGCTAGCGAGCTGGCGTTGGATTATCTTCAGAAAAAGGAGAAGCCCTTTTTCATGATGATAGAAGGTTCCCAGATCGATTGGGGTGGACATGCCAATGAAGCAGATTACGTGGTTACCGAAGTATTGGATTTTGATGAGGTAATTGGCGCAGTACTGGATTTTGCAGAGAAGGACGGCCATACACTGGTTATTGTAACGGCAGACCATGAAACAGGCGGTTTCACCCTTTCCAGTGAATTGAAAAATGTGCCTTTTAAAGGCAAGCAAAATGATTATAATTCCATTGCACCAAGCTTTTCAACCGGTGGTCACAGTGCCGCTATGGTACCGGTATTGGCTTATGGCCCGGGTGCGGAAAACTTTGCCGGCATCTACCAGAATACTGAGATCCATGCAAAGATCATGGACCTGATCAGTAAATAATTACCGTACTGATCTGAGTTTAATGGCACCATTGCTCTCCAGGTTGGAGCGTATAGTGTATTGCTGTGTTTTTTTAGAGTCCTTGATAGCCAGCGACACAGTACAGGGCGGGCGCGTTCCCTCGCTGCGGGCAAATATCATCAGGTCGGATTCCGAACCCGGCACCAGGTCAACGGTTACAACGGTTGGCCGGGAGTCCAGCCCGTGATTAAATAGTATACAATTACCCCGGTAGTAGAGGGAAATAGTGTCCCCATCCACCTCCTGGTAGTCTTTCAGAATAACTTTTACAAAGCTGTCGCGGGTGGCAAAATCACCCTGGGTGTCAATTTTTCGCTTGTTTACTTCAGGGTCGCTGCGGGTTTCGTGGTAAGGAGTTTCCGGTTCGGGTTCCTTCACTTCTTCCACCTCTTCAGGCGGTAGAAGAGCTACCCTTTCCGGTTTTTTATACTTACAAGGATCAATGGACTCCAGGTCAATGGTTTGCCCGGTACGTAAAAGAGCGGGATAACCTTCCGCAGTTTTGTAGGATGTAAATACAAAGCGGTTATTCCAGTCCATATCCGGAAAAGCCATAGCCTGGAAGTTGGAGATAGCATCTCCCATTAGTTGCCGGGTCCAGCTTTGACCAAAATCCGAAGAGGTCATATAGGCAATAGGGTGTCCACTGGCCGAATCTGCTGGGTGCAGGTAGTACACCAGGTGCAACCGTCCGGAAATATCGGTTTTGAATACGGGGCTTTTGGGAGCTGTAGAAGTACCTCCTTCCGAAAGAGGGGAGCTCTCTCCAAAGCGATACGTTTTCCACTGTTCACCTCCCTTTCTTTTTATAGAGAGTTGGTAATGAGGGTCACTTTGGTAATCCATAGGAGAAGAAGCAACCATAATGCTGCCGTCATTGGCTACCACCAGGTCACAATCGTAATAAACGGGTTCGGTGATTTTTTCAAAATGCCAGGTTTTAGCCCCCATCTTCTGCGAAGCCACTCCCAGGGAACCGCTCTCACTTCCTATAGCCACATGCACCGTATCCCCAAAACCGTAGGACACTGCACAGCCCACCGGGCGCTCACCAAAGGCAATGTCTGAGAACTGCCATAGTTTTCCGTTCCAAAAGGCATAGCGCGTAAAGGATTTACCAATGTTGTATACGAGGTGGATACGGTTTCCGCAGTCAATATCCAGGTCCATATCGGTACCCATCACCGGACCGGATATATTCTCATCCAGTACTCTACGGGTCCATTTTTCACTGGCGCGGGAACGGTAGTAATGGTAAACAATACCTTTTGACCAGCGAAACTCACTTTCGGCCAGGAAAATATGCACCGAACCACGGTTATCCGTGCCCATTACCGCGTTGTATACAGCCATAGGCTTTCGGGACGAAGAATCCCGGTGCCCATGAGTGTGCAGGACTTCTTCACTCCAGGTGATGCCGTTATTGGTGCTTTTGGCGTAGTGTACGTTATGGCCGTTGCTGAACAAGACATGCACTTCACTGCTCCAGCTTTCTACAATGGACCACTCCTGGCCGGCCATGGCCTTTTCATCTTCACTGACAAGTATTTGTTTGGCGGAAGTTCCCTGGTCCGTAACGGTAAGGGATGAATGTTCACCCGCTTGGGCCATAATCCCAGGCCCTTGCACTATAAAACTTCCCGCAAAAAGAAGGGGAAGACGTAATAATTTCAATCTTCTCATTTCAAACATCCTAATTAAAACGGGTGAAAGCTTGCTAACTGGTGTGGCAAAATTACGGAATCCCATAGATAAGGAAATTTCTTACCACGCTGAAATTCAGGCCTATGCTTTGCAAATAAACACCAAAGTTTTTAAGGTGGTTGGCAGCGCGTCTATTCCCTGTAATTCTTCTGTAAAATCCCTGATCTCAACTTCTTTAAAACCAGATGAGTCTAATAGATCCAGAATGTTTTTCTCTTTGCGCAAATGAAAACCATAGCGTGTAAAGGGAATATTTTTCATGATTTCCTCTGGGCGTATAGCCAGGGCTAAGGTCCCTTTGGGTTTCAGGACCCGCCTGATCTCGCGCAATTCTTGCAGTGGGTCTGCCCAAAAGTAAATGGTGTTTACGGTAATTACATGATCAAAATAATGGTCATTGAAGGGAAGATTTTGGGCTTCAGCTTCTATAAAACGCATCCTGCCTTGCTCTACCCATTCAGCATTCAGCTGCTGTGCGGCTTCTACCATGGTGGCGGAATAATCCACTCCCGTATACAAGCCATCGGGAGCTTTTTCAAGTATTTCCTGGGCAAAATGACCATTCCCCATGCCAATCTCCAGTACATGATGGCCAGCTTCAGGGCTCAGTTGAGCTATGGCAAAGCGGTTCATTCCGGCATTGCCATAATTCATTTGCCTGGCTACCTCCATCCCTGTTTCGCCCAGTGGCTTGCAAAGTTGGGAGGCTATCATTTTCTGGGTTTCCTGGTCCATGTTAGTCTATTACAGAAGTGATCCACCATGTATTACCCCAGGGGTCGCGTACTCCGCAGCTGCGGCCGTAATCCTGGTCTTGTGGTTCCAGTAGTGAGGTGCAACCATTTTGCAGTGCCCGTTGGTAACATTCGTCCGCATTTTCCACGTAGATCATCATACCGGCCGGGCAGGGAGGATATTCAGCATTACTGCCACCTATCATCAATACACTTTCGTGTATCCATAGCTCGGCATGCATCAAACCTCCATCCTCGTGTTCATGGTACATTTTTTCCCTTGCGTTAAACACTTTCTTGGCAAAATCCAGGAATGTGCGGCCGTCCTTTAAGATAAGGTAGGGCATGAGTGCCTGGTATCCTTCGGGTAATTTCATAGTTGGATCTATATAAATATGAGCCTCGAAATTACACAAATGATGGCGTTGTACTGTAGATGCAAACCGTTTTAATCCGGAAAATTACCGGATTAATTGGCCACGTCACTCATGAACTTGATGCGCATCAAGCGGAGCTCTTCCTCTTCGTAGTCGCCATCAAATTCTTCATAAGCTTCCTGTAGATCTTCGCTTTCGGCATCCATAAAGTAGTCGTGGATCTCTTCCATCTGCTCTTCATCAAGAATGCTTTCAATGGCGTAATCGATATTTACCTTGGTACCCGAATTTACAATGTGTTCGATCTCGGTAAGCAGATCGTTCATGGAAAGTCCCTTGGCCGAGGCAATATCTTCCAGAGGCAATTTACGGTCCGTACTTTGGATGATGTATACCTTAAGACCGGATTTATTGACCACGGATTTTACCACAAAATCATCCGGCCGGTCAATGTTATTGTCCTCTACATACCGCTCTATCATTTCCACGAAAGGCTCACCAAACTTTTTGGCTTTACCTTCGCCCACACCGCTGATGTTTTTCAATTCCTCCAGCGTGGTGGGGTAGTTGATGGCCATTTCGTTCAGCGAATTTTCCTGGAAAACTGCGTAAGGAGGTACGCCTTTTTGTTTAGCCACCTTTCGGGTAAGTTCCTTGAGCATGTTGAACAACTCCTGGTCCAGGGCCGCACCGCCAGATTTCTGATCTGTTACAATGTCGTCCTCTTCATCTTCCGTATAATCGTGGTCTTCGGCCATCATAAAGCTATGCGGCTTATCCATAAAGGCTTTTCCTTCATCGGTAAGCAGCAACACCCCATATTTTTCAATGTCTTTTTTGATAAATCCGGCTACAATGGCCTGGCGGATAACGCTCATCCAGTGTTTGTCTTCCTTATCAGCACCTTCATTGTACTGTTCCAGGTTTTCAGCCTTGTATTGCTTCAAAATAGTGGTGAGCTGCCCGGTAAGGATCTGGATAATGGGATGGGCCTTAAAACGTTCATTGGTAGCCTGTACGGTTTCCAGTACTAATTTTATATCGTCTTTGGCCTCGAATTTTTTGCGGGGATGACGGGTATTGTCATCATTCTCGGCTCCCGGTCCGTTTTCCTCGTCAAACTCCTCACCAAAATAATGCAGGATAAATTTCCTGCGGTTCATGCTGGTTTCGGCAAAGGATACCACTTCCTGAAGCAGTTGCATACCTACTTCCTGTTCGGAAACCGGTTTACCATGCAGGAATTTCTCCAGCTTTTCAATGTCTTTATAGGAATAAAAGGCAATGCAATTACCTTCTCCGCCATCACGTCCGGCACGCCCGGTTTCCTGGTAATAACTTTCCAGACTCTTGGGCATATCATAGTGGATCACAAAACGTACATCCGGTTTATCAATCCCCATCCCGAAAGCAATGGTGGCAACGATGACATCCACTTCTTCCATCAGGAAGTCATCCTGGTGTTTTACGCGGCTCTTGGCGTCCAGGCCGGCATGATAGGGAAGGGCCTTGATACCATTTACCTGTAGTGTTTGGGACAGTTCTTCCACCTTTTTACGGCTCAGGCAGTAAATAATGCCACTCTTGCCCATATGCCCCTTAATGAACTTAATGATATCACGATCAACGTTCTTGGTTTTGGGGCGTACTTCGTAATATAGGTTGGGCCGGTTAAATGAAGCCTTGAATACCCGGGCATTCTCCATACCCAGGTTTTTCTGAATATCATTCTGAACCTTGGGAGTAGCGGTGGCGGTAAGCGCTATGACTGGTTTCCGCCCGATCTTTTCCATGATGCTGCGAAGGTTGCGGTATTCCGGCCTGAAGTCATGACCCCATTCCGAAATACAGTGCGCTTCATCTATGGCGAAGAAAGATACCGTTGACTGTTGAAGGAACTCTATGTTCTCTTCCTTGGTAAGCGATTCGGGCGCTACGTATAGCAGCTTGGTAGTACCATCAATAATATCACTTTTCACCTGGTCGGTTTCCCGTTTGGTGAGTGATGAGTTCAGTACGTGAGCTACTCCGTTGTTTTCTGAAATACCACGGATGCTGTCCACCTGGTTTTTCATGAGTGCAATAAGTGGTGATACCACAATTGCAGTGCCTTCCTGCATAAGGGCCGGTAGCTGGTAGCATAATGACTTTCCTCCTCCCGTAGGCATGATAACGAAGGTATCATTACCTCCTATGATGCTCTTTACAACGGCTTCCTGATTTCCCTTAAAATTGTCGAAGCCAAAAAACTTCTTCAAATGCTGTTGCACCGATAATTCCTTTGTTTCCAATCCCACTGTGCAATATCAATTTTCAATTTTCCTAAAGATAGTACAAACGACCAATAAAAAAAATATTGTAAATCCACTTTGTTTCAACATATCTTATGAAGTGGTTCTGTTAAAATTAAGACCTTTGCGCGGCTTTTAGCTTAATACCAATACATGGCAAAGAATACATCCGGAAATATGTCTTTCCTGGAACACTTGGAAGTATTGCGCTGGCACTTGGTCCGTTCAACCGCGGCCATATTGTTTTTCGCAATACTGTGTTTCATTGGCAAAGGTATTCTGTTTGACGTAATAATCTTCGGTCCCAAGGATCCAAATTTTGTAACCTACCGTTTGTTTTGTGAATTTTCCCGTTCACTGGGCATCACAGAACTCTTCTGTATGGATGAAATGCCCTTTGCTATACTGAACACCCGAATGGCGGGGCAATTTAGTACGCATGTATGGGTTTCGCTGATTGCCGGCTTTATCCTGGCTTTCCCATATGTATTATACGAGGTATGGCGTTTTGTGAAACCCGGACTGCACCGCTCAGAACGTAAATATTCCCGGGGTATTATATTTTTTGCGTCCTTACTTTTTATGTTGGGCGTTCTTTTTGGCTATTACCTCATCGTTCCCCTGTCCGTTCAGTTTTTGGGAAGCTATACAGTAAGTGCCGAGGTAACCAACCTTATTGATCTCAATTCATTTATTACTACGGTTTCCACCGTAACCCTGAGTACAGGTTTAATATTTGAACTTCCTATACTGGTGTACTTCCTGGCTAAGATCGGAGTGATCACACCGGACTGGATGCGTAAATACCGCAGGCATGCCTTTGTGGTAACGCTTATTTTGGCGGCTATTATTACACCCCCGGATATTTCAAGCCAGGTATTGGTAGCTTTCCCTATTGTATTATTGTACGAGTTGAGTATTAAGATTTGTGCCCGTGTGGTGAAAAACCAGGAAAAGGAAAGACTGCGGAACAAGAAGGCTGCTGAATAGGTATATTTATTGCAAAGGCCTGGCAAAATTTAGGACCCTATGAGATTAAGAGCTGAAAACATCGTTAAAAAATACCGTAGCCGCACCGTGGTAAAGGGCGTGAGCTTTGACGTAAGCCAGGGCGAGATAGTAGGTTTGTTGGGCCCTAATGGTGCCGGAAAAACCACCTCTTTTTATATGGTGGTAGGTCTCATTAAGCCCAATGAAGGGCATGTGTACCTGGAAGAGGAGGAAATCACCAAAGCCCCGATGTACAAAAGAGCTCAAAAGGGTATTGGTTACCTGGCACAAGAGGCTTCCGTATTCCGGAAGTTGAGCGTAGAGCAAAATATTATGGGCGTGCTGGAAATGACCGGTATCTCCAAAGCGGAGCAAAAGGAAAGACTGGAAAATTTATTGGACGAATTCGGTCTTCAGCATATCCGGAAAAACCGGGGCGACCTGCTTTCCGGTGGGGAGCGCAGGCGTACGGAAATTGCCCGGGCCCTGGCGGTAGACCCGAAGTTTATTCTCCTTGACGAGCCTTTTGCCGGTGTGGATCCTATTGCGGTGGAAGATATACAGAGCATTGTGGCTTCACTCAAAGAAAAGAATATCGGGATACTGATTACCGACCATAACGTACAGGAAACCCTGGCTATTACCGACCGCACATATCTGATGTTTGAAGGCCGTATCCTCAAATCCGGCTCAGCGGAAGATCTTGCCAATGATGAGCAGGTACGTAAAGTATACCTGGGTCAGAACTTTGAGTTGCGGAAGAAGAGGCAGAAGATCCTGAAGCAGGAGTAAAAGTAGCGTTCTTTAAACGCCAAAACCTAAAATTCATTTGGCGGAAGCCCGCATCAGCCGGTCGTTGATGGCTCTTCCCAAACCTTCATCGGGAAAGCGCTCGGCCAGGATTACATCCAGGTCGGTATCATCCGTTTCGCGAAGACTTTTAAACAGCTTGCTGGCCGCTTCCCGCAGGTCTCCACCAGGTGAAAGCACCCATTGATGTTCGGCAGGTATGCAATTAACGGTTCTGAAGAAAGTGATGCTCCCCAGTTTTTGGCCTTTAAAGATCCGGTAATTATCTTCCATATCCCCGAAGACGATCTTTTTCCCGGGAGAGTAGTGGGAGCTTAACATGCCGGGAGCCTTGGGGTTGCTGGTGGATGTTTTTACACGATGCACTTTTCCGACTACAGATTCGATCTCTTCCAGTGAGAGTCCACCCAGGCGAAGGATGGCCATGCTGTCTGTACTCAGGTCAATAATGGTGGATTCCAGGCCTACCTTGCAGGGACCTCCGTCCAGTATATAGTCGATCTTACCACCCAATTGCTTTTCCACATGCTGTGCAGACGTAGGACTTACATACCCAAAGGGATTGGCGCTGGGTGCAGCCAGGGGAAAGTCCAGGGACCCGAGTAGATCCAGGGTAAGCCGATGATCAGGAAAGCGAAGGCCTACCGTTGGGTTTCCGGCCGTAACCAGGCCCGGAACCTTCTTGGATTTGGGCATTATAAAGGTGAGTGGGCCCGGGCAAAAAGCTTCGTATAAGCGGTAAAAATTATCGGGAACGTGGCTGCATAGTTCATCCAGTTTACCCTTATTGGAAAGATGTACGATCAGGGGATCAAAGGAAGGGCGGTTCTTCACCTCAAAAACCCTTGAAACAGCTTTTTCATCCAAGGCATTGGCGGCCAGTCCGTATACGGTTTCCGTGGGTATAGCTACCGGTTTTCCTGCTTCCAGTACCTTTTTGGCAAATATGATATCGGTTCCAATTTGTGCCACGTGGCAAAGATATTACAATGCCCGGCTTACATCAGTATAAAAACCACCAACATAGAAAGCAGGGTGAAAAGGATAAAAGAAGGAGCCAGCAGAATGTTCAGCAGGATGAACTTAAGAATGGTTTTCCCCCAGGCCTGCTTGTAAAATCTCCGCATGGCAAACAAGAGGTATATTCCGAAAAGCAGGATAATAAAAGGGGTGGTTAAAATAGCAATGCAAAAGATTAGGAAGAAAATCGCCTGGTTGTAAAAAGTGAATATAAGGTGTTCGGGATAATAGAAGGGGCGCCTGGCGTAGATCAACCAGAGCAGTAAACCCAGTACCGGTATAAACAGGAACAGTATCCAGAACAGTTTGGAAAGAAAGGATTTATTGAATTCCTTGGAGTCAAAATCATCCATTTTAGCCGCCTGAGTATAGAGAAAGCGGTTCCATGTTCCGTGTTCCAACCCAAGGTAACTAAGGCCTTCATTGGTTGTGAGGTGTTGATGGCGATGGTGAAAGTTGGTCATGGTATCCAGTTTTTCCATGAAACTTTCGTTCTCCAGCTCGGGGTTTAGGGCAGTGTTTTGGATAATGCTGTCTTCAACAATACTATCATGAAGGGAGGCAGGAGATTGAGTCAGGGCGGTATCCGGAGCAGTAGTCTCCTCTATTAAAGAATCACGGTTATTCTTTACCTCCACAATTCCTCCTTCCCGGTCTGAGAACTGTATAAAGAAAAGCAACATAATAGAAGCCAGGAAGTAAATACGCACTGGGTTCATATAACGAGTGCGTTTGCCTTCTACGAAGTCAATGGGTACCTTACCGGGGTAGCGCACCAGGTTGTACAGTGTGCGGAAAAAACGACCGTCAAAAGCCAGTGAATTGCTCAGGCTTTCCTGGATAAAATGCGAAGTGGTAAGCCTGCGGCTATCATTTTTTTGGCCGCAGTTGGGGCAAAAGTTCTCACCGTGTAATTCCTGTTGGCAGTTGGCGCAGGAATCGGATTTTACAATTTTTTGGTTCAAGCAGTTCAGTAAAGGTCCTCGGAGCTAAATTCGCTAAATCCTACCAAACGATCATAACGAATTCCCACATCACGATTATAAACCAGTATCTGGTAGGTGTTTTCGGTTTCCCAGTGGCTGCCTTCAATAGCTTCAATGTCCAGTTCGCCATTGTCTTTTTGCAGGGCGTACAGGTAGTTGTAATAGCCTTGCTTTAACAGAAATCGTCCCCGGTAGGCATTACGGACATAGTCGTATTCCAGCCGGTATTCAGGCAGTGCCTTCCAATCGGTGAACTTTCCGAAAACGTATAGATCGCCTTTATCCAGGGGAGCCGGGTAATCCAATATAAAATCCACGTAGGCATAATCTGCTTCAAAATCAGAATTGGTAGCATCTAGCCTGCGCACCACGTAATGGCCGTTAATGTCAAAATAAACGGTGTAACGGCTTATGGTGCGTGGCTCGTCTGTGGCCAGGTAGGCGGTATACACGCTATCCCTGTCAATTTTACGCACATTCTGGGTGAGTACCTGCAGGTTTTTGATGTCGAACCACCGGAATTCGTTGATCCCATGAAAAGTATTGATGTCATCGTATTGATAGATCAATTGTGTGTTTTGCACAAACTGGGGTTTCAGGGTGGTAATGGGGTTGTCCCAGCGTTGGTCTTGCATAAGTACCACGTTCAGGTCCTGGAAGGGGTTCTGAATGGTATAATTGGTGTGGTTAATGGTAAAATCTATTTCCTGGTGGGTATTCTTATTTTCTACCTGGGTGGCCCTGCGCACTTGGGCGCCAATGGTTACACGGTCTTCATACACCATAAATCTACGGGTAATTACCAGCTTGTTCGGGTCATTATCGCGGTAGATCTTAAGCAGATAGTTGCCGGATTTGGTGAAGCGCATATTGCTGTTGGGAATGGTTAAGCGGTAATTGGTGTAGGGGATCAGGGCATTGATGGAATATTCGTATTCACTGAGGTAATAGTCCTGGAAATTGCTGAGGTACTCGGATTGCAAAAGGTTGGAAGGGGTCCAGTCCGCATTGCAGTGAATAATAGTATAACTGTATTCCGCGTAATCCTCGTAAAGGTCGTCAAAGCTCAGCAGGAGTTGTTCACCGGAAAAGAGTTTGATAACAGGCATTGCCAGGTCATCGCCCGCAGGGTGGAATTGCACCGTCTTTATGCCTGGCTGGTATATGAAGTCCTCGTAGCGTAGCCGGTCTTCCTCGTAATAGTTGTTTTGTGCGTTAAGTAGCAGGCTAATAAGGCTTAAGAAGACGAGTTTGAGGTATTTCACAAGGGTTGTTTATTTAATGTCGATAAATCTAAGACCATGCCTTTTTTCAAAGCTAATTATCAGTAAATTTGCGGCCTGTTTAGAATAGTTCTAAATCCGGCATAAATTGATGTAAAAGGCTGTTGCTTTTTAATTTTGCCGCCAATTTAAGATAGAATTTTTTCATTCTGTTGTAATGTCAGACCTGATAAAGATTAAACGCGGTGTAGACATAAAACTTGTAGGCAAGGCCGAACAGTTGTATGGCAACACTGAACAACCCGAAACGTTCGCTTTAAAACCCACTGACTTCCCGGGTATCCGGGTTAAGCTTTCCGTTAAGGAAGGTGACGAGGTGAAAGCAGGAACTCCCATCCTTTACAACAAGGACCGTAAGGAAGTTAAATTTTGCTCTCCGGTTAGCGGTGAAATTGCGGAGATCGTGAGAGGCGACAAGCGCAAATTGCTGGAAATACGTATCCTGGCCGATAAAGAGATCCAATACCAGGATTTTGGTGCAGGAGATGCCAAAACCATGGATCGCGAAGCAGTAAAGGAAAAGCTGTTGGCCTCCGGTTGCTGGCCTTTGATCAGGCAGCGCCCTTATAATATTGTTGCCAACCCGGAGCGTACGCCTAAAGCTATTTTTATTTCCTGCTTTGATACGGCACCTCTGGCGGCTGATATTGACTTTGTGGTACACGGTCAGGAAAATGAGTTCCAGGCTGGTATTGACGCTCTGGCCCGCCTTACCGATGGTAAGATCCACCTGGGTGTGGACGGACGTACCAACCCCAGTACGGTGTTTACCAATTGCAAAGGAGTGGAGTTACACCGCTTTAGAGGTCCTCACCCGGCCGGTAACGTAGGTGTACAGATCCATAATATAGACCCTATTAACCGGGGTGATGCGGTTTGGACGCTAAACCCGCAGGATGTGATCATTATCGGTCGCTTGTTCCTGAGCGGTAAATTTGATGCTAACATCAATGTAGCCGTAGCTGGTTCTGAGGTAAGCAAGCCCAGATACACCAAGGTTGTTTTGGGAACCTCCGTGAAGAATATCCTGGAGGGTAATGTTTCTCAGAATAAGAACCGCTACATCAGTGGGAATGTGTTGACCGGTACGAGGATCAAACCAGATGGTTACCTCGGTTTCTACGATCGTCAGATTACCGTTATCCCGGAAGGAGATCAGGATCAGTTCTTTGGCTGGATCACGCCTAATCCCAATAAATTCAGTATTTCACGCACCCTGGTAAGCTGGATGCAACCCAATAAGAAGTATCGTTTGGATACCGCTATGAACGGTGAAGAGCGGGCTTTTGTGGTTACCGGTGAGTATGAAAAGGTATTTCCATTTGATATTTATCCCGTTCAGTTGCTGAAGTCCATCATGATCAAGGATATTGAGTCTATGGAAAACCTGGGTATTTACGAAGTGGTGGAAGAGGATTTTGCCCTCTGCGAAGTGGTTTGTACTTCTAAAATACCAGTACAGGAAACTGTACGCGAAGGCTTAGACCTGATGCTTAAAGAATTAGGAGACTAAAAGAATTATTAGCGAGCAATGAAGTTATTCAAGAATTTACTCGAAAGCGTAAAGCCCCATTTTGAAAAGGGCGGAAAGCTGGAAAAACTATACCCGGTATACGATGGCTTTGCCACCTTCCTGTTCGTACCCGGGCACACCGCACACAGTGGTGCTCACGTGCGTGACGGTATCGATCTTAAGCGTACCATGATCACAGTGGTGTTGGCCCTGGTGCCGGCCCTGCTCTTTGGTATGTGGAACGTGGGTTACCAGCATTACAAAGCATTGGGAGAGACCGTAGGCTTCTGGGATCAGTTCCTTTTCGGAGCTATTAAAGTAGTTCCCATGGTGGTGGTATCCTATGCTGTAGGTCTTGGAATTGAATTTGCCTTCTGTGTGATCAAGAAACACCAGATCAACGAAGGGTACCTGGTTACGGGGATGCTTATTCCCCTCATCATGCCGGTAGATATACCCCTTTGGATGGTAGCCCTCTCCGTAGTGTTTGCCGTAGTATTAGGCAAGGAGGTATTTGGTGGTACCGGAATGAATATCCTCAACCCGGCCCTTACTGCCCGTGCCTTTGCATTTTTTGCCTACCCCAGCTATATGTCTGGTGATAAGGTGTGGATCAATACATCAACGGAAGCTGGCCAAAGTGTGGTGGATGGTTATTCAGGAGCCACCGCTTTAGGGGAGCTTGCCACTACCGGAAGCACTTCTCTTTCTCCAATGGATATGTTTATTGGGTCCATCCCGGGTTCTATCGGTGAAACATCGGTTATCGCTATTCTTATCGGTGCAGCTATCCTGCTGATCACCGGCATCGGAAGCTGGCGCATTATGTTCAGCGCACTTCTTGGTGGTGTAGCCATGGGCCTGATCTTTAATTGGGTAGCTCCCTATGCCACTTCACCTGAACAACAATCCTTTATGGGAACACCCTTCTGGCAACATCTGATCATGGGTGGTTTCGCCTTCGGTATAGTGTTTATGGCTACGGACCCTGTTTCAGCGGCACAAACTACGCGTGGAAAGTGGATCTATGGTTTTCTGGTAGGTTTGTTATGTATTATGATCCGGGTGTTCAACCCCGCCTATCCGGAAGGGGTAATGATGGCGATCCTCTTTATGAACGTAATGGCACCACTTATTGACCACTACGTGATTGAGGCAAACATCAAGAGACGTAAGAAAAGAGTACAGGTAAAAGTAAAAACGGCTTAAGCAATGGCATTAGACGTAAATAAGAACAGTTATACTTTCATGTTTGCTGCAATCATGGTAATTGTAGTGGCAGCTCTGTTATCCTTCGCAGCTACTTCACTAAAACCTATGCAGGATGAGAATGTTAAACGTGAGAAGATGCAGAATATCCTGGCTTCTATATCTGTGGATGTAGAGCGGGATGGAGCCGAAGAGAAGTATAAAGAGTATATCAAGCAGGAACTGGTGATAAAGAACGGTAAGATTGAAGAAGGTGTGGATGCCTTTACCGTGGAAATGTCCAAAGAAGTGGCCAAGCCTGTTGAGGAACGGAATGCACCTCTCTACGTGGCCGAAAAGGAAGGTCAAACCTATTACATCATTCCATTGAGGGGTAAAGGTCTTTGGGGTCCCATTTGGGGATATATGTCGCTAAGTGCGGATGCAAGCACCGTATATGGTGCTGTGTTTGACCACAAAGGCGAAACCCCGGGATTGGGTGCGGAGATCGTTACACCCATGTTCTCCGAGCAGTTCCATGAAAAGAAAATACTGGATGCCGATAAGGAATTTGTGAGCATTGAAGTACGCAAGGGTGATGCGGCCGGTGATTACCAGGTAGACGGTATCAGCGGTGGTACTATTACCTCTCAGGGCGTACAGGCTATGATCCAGGATAATGTGGCAGCCTACTTTCCCTTCCT
>CETZ01041137.1_pt1 | contig 22768 bp, 22 predicted proteins | sample 531441 | NCBI WGS metagenome assembly CETZ01 (sample SAMEA2623098, study PRJEB7988) | marine metagenome | isolation source: saline water (ENVO:00002010), including | reverse complement strand
CCGACACGGGGATTTTCAATCCCCTGCTCTACCGACTGAGCTATCTGGGCGCTTCAGGATACGTCGTATCCGTCAGGAGGCGCGTATTAAAACCTCAAGCTTTTCGGCTGTCAACAGGTTGCTGTTATTTTTCTTTGTTTTCAGGAACATAGCCTTCCGCTTTGTCGAAATTTTCACCACTTAAGAAGTTTTCACGCTGCGCGGTGATGTATTTGCGGTCATCCGGCGACATCATGTTGAGGTGTTTCTCGTTGATCAGGCGGGTCTGGTGGGCGGTCCACTCTTCCCAGGCCTGCTTGGAAACCTCGTTGTAGATGGCTTCTCCGGCCGGGCCGGGGAAGGGGGGCTGGGCCAGTCCTTCCAGTTCTTTGCCATAGCGGCGGCAGTGTACGGTACGGGTCATAGTCGTCTCTGTGTTCAGTCCTGCAGCCCTGTCAGGGTCTGCAGCAGTTTTTTGACCGGTGCGGCAAGGCCAATTTCTGCGGGTTGCTGTGGATTGTACCAATGTTCTGCCACTTCCCCCACGGCCGTGACTGGCTGTTGCGGGCGGATGAGTACCGGTGTGATTTCCAGATGGTAGTGACTGAAGGTGTGGCGGAAGCCATCCAGTGATTCAGTGTCTGCTTCAGTGATGCCGTGGGTGATCAGCCAGGTGGCGACTTCTGATTCACTTTCCACTTCAGGGAAGCTCCACAAGCCGCCCCAGATGCCGCTCTGGGGACGCTGGCGCAACAGGAACTCACCGTCCGGGTTCTGCACAATCAGCATGACGGTCTCTTTCACCGGCTTGTCTTTCTTTGGCTTGCTGTAAGGAAAGTCTTTCTCCTTTCCTTGTGCGTGTGCTGCACACTGCGGTGCCAGCGGACACAGGCCACAGGCCGGTTTTGAGCGGGTGCAGAGGGTCGCGCCCAGATCCATGATGGCCTGGGTGTACTGACGGGTGGAGTGTGCGGGGGTCAGCTCTGTGGCCTTCTCCCACAGGGTGTTCTGTACGCTGGTGATGCCAGGCCAGCCTTCTATAGCAAAGAAGCGGGTGAGTACCCGTTTGACGTTGCCATCCAGTATTGGCGCCTGAATGCCCATGCTGATGCTGGCGATGGCGCCTGCGGTTGAACGGCCGATGCCCGGCAGTTCGCTCAACAGCTCAACCGAGCACGGAAACTCGCCGTCATATTGCTCAGCAACGGTTTGCGCGCATTGGTGCAGGTTGCGTCCGCGGGCGTAGTAGCCGAGGCCTGTCCAGAGGTGCAGGACGTCGTCCTGAGCGGCTCCGGCCAGAGACTGCACATCCGGGAAGCGTTGCATGAAGCGCTCAAAATAGGGGATGACGGTCGTGACCTGGGTCTGCTGCAGCATGATTTCAGAGACCCAGACGCGGTAAGGCGTGATGTTCTGCTGCCAGGGCAGGTGCTTGCGGCCATGCTGTTCGTACCAGGCCAGTACGGTGTCGCTGAAAGTCGGAGCCATGAGAAAACTAACGGATAAAGTCAGGCGCTATTATGCCCGAAGGTGCTCAGCGGTCGAAGCTGTTGCCGACCTTCTGTCCGTTATCCAGCAGAAACTGATGCAGTTGCCCCAGTGACAGCGGACGGCTGATCAGGAAGCCCTGACCTTCATCACAGTTGTTCTGGCGCAGGAACTGCAGCTGCTCCAGTGTCTCCACGCCTTCTGCCACGACCTTGAGTCCCAGCTTGTGGGCCATAGCGATGACGGCTGCGGTAATGGCCATGTCGTTCTCGTCTTCCGGAATGTCCATCACGAACGAGCGGTCGACCTTGAGTACGTCGATGGGCAGGCGCTTGAGGTAAGACAGCGAGGAGTAACCGGTGCCGAAGTCATCAATGGCGATGGAGACTCCGGTGCTTTTCAGTTCGCGCATGATGTCGATGGCAGCTTCAACGTCGTCCATCAGCGTGCTTTCGGTGATCTCCAGTTCCAGCGCGTGTGGCGGAATACGGGTTACTTCCAGCACGTTCACAATGTGAGTAACCAGATTCGGATCGCTGAACTGCTTGGCTGACAGGTTCACGGCGATCTTGGCTTCCGGCGGCAGAATGTTCTCGCGGATCATGGATGAAATCTGACGACAGGCCTGTTCCAGCACCCAGGTGCCGATATCAATGATCTGACCGGTTTCTTCCGCCACCGGGATAAATTCGTTCGGCGTCAGCAGGCCTTTTTCCGGGTGATTCCAGCGGATCAGGGTTTCTACTCCGGTCGGGTGGTAATCAAACAGGCTTACCTTGGGCTGGTACAGCAGGGTGAACTGGTTGCGCTGGATGGCTTCTTTCAGTTCTTTTTCCAGAGCCAGCCCCTGCAGGATGGAGTGGTTCAGATCTTCCGAGAAGAACTGGTAGTTGTTGCGTCCGGATTCTTTGGCCGAATACATGGCCAGGTCGGCGTTTTTCATCAGGGTATTGATGTCGTCGGAGTCGCCCGGCGCCATGGTGATGCCTATGCTCACTGAGGTAGAGATTTCCTGACCTTTCACCCGGATCGGCCGTGATACAGAGCGCAGGATGTTCTCGGCCACGCTCTTCACTTCCTGAATGTTCTTCACATCCGACAGCAGAATAGTGAACTCATCACCGCCGATGCGCGATACCAGGTCGGTGTTGCGCACCGCAGTATTGATGCGGCTGACGACTTCTTTCAGCAGGATATCCCCGGCGTCATGGCCCTGGGTATCGTTGATGTGTTTGAACTGGTCCATGTCGAGGAACATCAGCGCCATGGAGTGATCACTGCGCGACAGGTTCTTCAACGACTTCTCCAGCCTGTTCTTGAACAGGCGGCGGTTGGCCAGACCCGTGAGCGGATCGTAAAAGGCCAGGGTTTCCATCTGGATCTGGGCCGCTTTCAGCTCAGAGATGTCTGAGATGGCACCTAAATAGCCCAGCAGAATACCGTCCTTATCGTGCAGGGTACCGGCCATCAGGTGAATCCAGGTGCTGGCGTTGTCACGGCGCACCAGACGCAGGTCGAGCGAGATACTCTCCTGCTCGAACACCATGCGGTTCCAGGCTTCCTGTACCATCACCATGTCGCCGGGATGAATCATTTCAAACCAGTCGTGCAGGGTCGGGCTTTCGCGGGTCAGGCGGTGAATGTCGCGCCAGCGCTGGTTAACGTACTGCAGCTGTTGCTGCGGATCGACCTGGAAGATACCCACCGGCGACAGGGCGGTGAGTTTACGGAAGCGTTCTTCTGAGGTTTTCAGTGAGTGGTTTTCTTCTTCGATGGTGCCCAGCAGGTTGTTGAACAGATCAACCAGCTTACCCAGCTCATCGTTACTTTCTTTGGTCGCGCGGATGGAGTAGTTCTTGTTGCCGACAATTTCCGTCAGGGTTTCACTCAGGTCTTTCATCGGCCGCGCCACAATATTGCGGAAACGGTTAGCCAGCAGCAGAGAGATGAGCAGAGCCGAAAAGGTGATGGTGACGGAAAACAGAATAAACCGCTGCAGATATTCCTTCTGGTTCAGGTAACTGCCTTCTATGAAGAGCGAACCGGCGGATTTTCCGTCGAGATAAACGGGGAAAATCAGGCTCAGATCAAAAAAACCTGCGTTATGAAGGTCAGGCAGAAACTCTTTGCAGGCCGGATCGGTTTCCTGATTGCGTTGGTACAGGCTTACCAGAGAGCGGTTGTCGTCGTAAAAACAGGCGCGGATGATCGACGGGTCAGTGCCGAGAACGGTCAGGCTGTCGTTGAACTTGGCTTCAGTGGTTTTGGCAGGTGACTTAGCGGCCTGCTCCAGCGCGACCTGAGCAAGAATACCCAGACGTTTCTTCTCATCGCTGGCGGTGATCACCATCTCCATGGAAATGTGCGCAACACTCATCAGCAGCAGAGTCAGGCCACTTGTCAGAACAGACACCAGAATAAGTTTCTGGCGCAGAGAGCGCGCGCGGAAAAACATCATGGAATACTTCGGCTCCCTGTCTCAGGACTGAGTCTCATGATTTAGTTCTGTCCTGTCATTCCGGGCTGACTCCCGATTCAAAGAAAACTGTCTGGCCAGGGCGTATGGCCTTGCTTAGTAACTGTTAAGCATAAACCATGAATCCGAACCTTTGAAATAAAAGGTAGGAACTGACATGGCACTGCGACGGCAGTGCCATGAGAAGGGAGTATCAGTCGGTAACCGTCGGCATGGCCGGGTCTTCAATCGGAGCGGTCCGCAGATCGGCCAGCAGTTGCTGAATGCTCTTGTTCTGCAGTTGGCTGGTCAGCTGGGTGCGGTAGGTTTTTACCATACTCAGACCCGCGATAATGGCGTCGTAGATCAGCCAGTTACCATCGTCATTTTTGTACAGACGGAAGTCCACCGGTACGGTCTGACCGTTTGACTGCATGAACTGGCCTTTAACAATCGCGCGGTCGCCTTCCGGGCTGTAAACCGTGCTTGAGAAAGTCAGGTCCTGTCCGTCATAGGCTTTGAACGCACCGCTGTAGGTATTCAGCTGCCGTTCACGGAATACATCAATGAATTCCTTACGCTCGCCCGGTGTGGCCTGACGCCAGTATTTACCGAGCGCTCCCATGGCGATCTTTTCCTGATCAATGGCGGGCAGAATGTATTCGGTCACCAGGTTGCGGAACATTTCAGGTGTGCGCTGGGCTGGTTTGGTTTTTTCCAGCTCTGCGATAATGCCATCAGTGGCCTGGGTGACCACATCACGCGGGTCTGAAGATGCAGAAGCCAGTGAGCTGGCCATCAGAATCAAGAAAGCCGTCAGATAGCCAGTGAGTGTTGTGAGTGTTCGCATAGCGTTTCAGCCTTATCCGTTTTCATTAGTATCGCTCAGACTTCTCTCTCTGTTACAGAGAATCTTTTCTGAAGCTGTGTTCCATTGGTGCAACAATCAAGCTTTTGCTGCTTTCTGTGTTCATTCTGCGTGATTAATTCTGACCGGGCATTCAGTTAATAGGTTCCGGGCCGGTAAGGTGAAGCCGGTCAGCCGGGCTGAAACTGCAGGTGAGCATCATCACCGGAAAAACCTCTGTTGCACAAGGGCGCACGGAGGCCACAGTCATCCAGATTGACCTGCAGGGTCAGGTTCTGTTCGCCCGCCCAGCGTTGAATAAAGTGCAGCAGCTGGTGCATGACCCCCCGGCGCTGGGTGATCTTTCTGACACCGGCCGCACTGAGCGTCACAACCGAACCCTGCCGTTCAGCCAATACTGCACCGATGATGCGGTCATTGAAGCGCGCACCCATGATCCAGCGGTCATCACTCAGCCACTGACGCAGGTCCGCACCCGGTTCCGCGGAGCCGGGATTGAGGCCGGTCGGCGCAGTTTCAGCGATGATTTTTTCCAGATCCAGCCAGTCGGCGTCAGCCGGGGTTGTCAGGTGTTCAAGTTTTACGGGCACAACGGGCTCCTTTGCATACTTTCGCAGAGGCTTTGCTTTATAATAGTTTCCCTTTCAATTTGCGATACTTCCCGGAGCTATTTCATGACCCGCACCGCATCTGTTGAGCGCAACACGCTGGAGACTCAGATCCGTGTGGCCATCAACCTGGATGGCACGGGCAAAGCCAGTTTTGATACCGGCATGCCATTTCTGGAGCACATGATGGAGCAGATTGCCCGTCATGGCCTGATCGACCTGGACATCACCTGCAAAGGCGATAACCACATTGATGATCACCACAGTGCAGAAGACATAGGTATCACCCTCGGCATGGCGTTCGCTGAAGCCATTGGTGATAAAAAAGGCATCGTCCGTTACGGCCACTCCTATGTGCCGCTGGACGAGGCGTTGTCACGCGTGGTGATCGATTTTTCCGGTCGTCCGGGTCTGGACATGAAGGTGGATTTCACCCGCGCCAGTATTGGCAGGTTCGATACCCAGTTGTTCTGGGAGTTCTTTCAGGGCTTCGTAAATCACGCCAAAGTGACGCTGCACATCGACAACCTGAAAGGCTTCAACGCCCACCATCAGGCTGAGACTATCTTCAAGGCCTTCGGCCGTGCCCTGCGCATGGCGGTTGAGCAGGACCCGAGAATGGCCGGTGTGATGCCGTCCACCAAAGGCAGTCTGTAAGAGGCACATACGTGAACGTCAGCAGTAAAATCTGTGCCGTCATTGATTATGGCATGGGCAACCTTCATTCCGCCCACGGTGCCCTGCAGGCCGTGGCACCTGAGACTCAGGTGATCGTTACCGGTGATCCGCACATCATCCGTCAGGCTGACCATGTGGTGCTGCCGGGCGTCGGTGCTATCCGTGACTGTATGGCGGAGATCATCCGTCAGGAAGTGGACGAAGTGGTGCGTGAAGTCATGCGCACCAAGCCGTTACTGGGTATCTGTATCGGTATGCAGGCCATGATGGACCGCAGTGAAGAAAACGGCGGTGTCGATTGCATGGGCCTGTTTCCCGGTCAGGTGAAGTTTTTCGGCAACGATCTGGAAGAAAACGGCGAGCGCTTAAAAGTGCCGCACATGGGCTGGAATACCGTTGGCCAGCTGGGCCACCCGCTGTGGAAAGGTATTCCGGACCAGAGCCGCTTTTACTTTGTGCACTCCTATTATGTGCAGGCGGAGAACCCGAATCACGTGAAAGGCCTTGGTCATTATGGCGTCGACTTCGCGGCCGCCGTGGGTGAAGACAATGTCTTTGCGGTGCAGTTTCACCCGGAAAAAAGCCACAACGCCGGCCTGGCGTTACTGAAGAATTTTCTGCATTGGGATGGAGCGGCGTAAGCCCGCTTTACTCTGAATTTTGGTTAAAAGGCATTTCTGAAAAAGAGCAGCGTGGCAGCTTCGGGCATTAATACCCAGCAGCAACGCCGGTCCTTCCTCACAGATGCGACGTATTAAGGTTAGAAATCATGCTTGTTATTCCTGCAATTGATCTGAAAGACGGCCAGTGTGTGCGCCTGCGTCAGGGCCGTATGGACGACTCCACCGTATTTGGTGATGACCCGGTTTCCATGGCGAAACGCTGGGTGGACGCTGGCTGCCGCCGACTGCATCTGGTTGACCTCAACGGTGCCTTTGCCGGTGAACCGGTGAACGGCGACGCCGTGACGGCGATTGCCAAAGCCTTTCCGGAACTGCCGATTCAGATCGGTGGTGGTATCCGCTCTCTGGAAACCATCGAGCACTACATCAAAGCTGGCGTGAACTACGTCATCATAGGTACCAAAGCCGTGAAAGAACCGGCGTTTGTGAAAGAAGCCTGTGACGCCTTCCCGGGCCATGTGATTGTCGGTCTGGATGCGCAGGATGGCTTTGTGGCGACCGATGGCTGGGCTGAGGTTTCCAAAGTGAAAGCTGTGGATCTGGCCAGGCAGTTCCGTAACGACGGTGTCTCTGCCATCGTTTACACCGACATCGCCCGAGACGGCATGATGCAGGGCGTGAATGTCGAAGCCACACTGAACCTGGCCGTTGAAGGTGGTATTCCGGTCATCGCCTCCGGCGGCGTGACCAACATTGAAGACATCCGTGCACTCTCTAAAGTCGCGGGCCAGGGCATTCTCGGTGCTATTACCGGTCGTGCGATTTATGAAGGCACTCTGGATGTGGCTGAAGCTCAGACCCTTGCGGACGAACTGACAGGAAACTGAGTATGGCACTGGCGAAGCGAATCATTCCCTGTCTCGATGTTGATCAGGGCCGTGTGGTGAAAGGCGTGAATTTCGTCGGTATCCGCGACGCCGGTGACCCGGTCGAGATCGCTAAGCGCTACAACGATCAGGGCGCGGATGAGATTACCTTTCTGGATATTACCGCCAGCCACGAAGAGCGCGACACCACAGTACACATGGTTGAAGCCATCGCCGAGCAGGTGTTCATCCCGCTGACGGTGGGTGGTGGCATCCGCGAACTGGCCGATATCCGCAAGATGCTGAATGCCGGTGCCGATAAGGTGTCCATCAACTCAGCCGCTGTCTATAACCCGGAATTCGTGCGCGAAGCCTCACAGAAATTCGGTGCCCAGTGCATTGTGGTCGCCATCGATGCCAAGCAGGTGGGTGACAACCACTGGGAAATCTTCACCCACGGCGGCCGCAAGCCAACCGGCATCAACGCCGTTGAATGGGCGGTGAAAATGGCGGAATACGGCGCCGGTGAAATCCTCCTGACCAGCATGGACCGCGATGGCGTGAAATCCGGATTTGATCTGGGCGTCACCAAAGCCATTTCCGCTGCGGTGAACATCCCGGTCATCGCCTCTGGTGGTGTCGGCAACCTCGATCATCTGGTCGATGGTGTGAAACTGGGTGGTGCCGATGCGGTACTGGCTGCCAGTATTTTCCACTTCGGTGAGTACACAGTGCAGCAGGCGAAAGAGCATATGGCTGCCGCCGGTATTGAGATGCGTCTCTGACCGGACCTCAGACTTTGAAGTACATAATGAAACGGGCCGCATCTGCGGCCCGTTTCTGTTCTGACACTCACTGACTTCTCAATGCGTACTGGCATGCACCAGATACGGGTGGTCGATGATATCGGCGGCCTGAGCAATGCGCTGTTGCCATTCATCCCGTGAGATCGGTCCGCCGTAACAGAGGCGGATAGCCTCGGGCGGATTATTATCGGTGGCGAAAGCGGCGCTGGCGACAGCACTGACGCCCATGGAACGCAGATGGGCAGCCAGCTCTGCCGGGCTCCATTCTGAATGCTTCGGCAGCTTCAGCCACAGATGAAACGCACCCTCAGCAGCAATAATGCTGTGCGGGTCCAGATGCTCGCGGGCGATCTGTAAGCGGGCGCTGCCTTCTCGGCGGATGGCTTTGACCATGCTGTCGGCCACACCATCCCGTATCCACTGGCTGACCAGATAATCCGTCAGTGGACTCGACATCACTGAGGTGGCACGCAGTGCGGCCAGTACCCGTTGGGTCTGACGCTTGCCGGGGGTATGCAGGAAAGCAGAGCGGACTCCCGGGCCGAAGCACTTGGAGGTGCCGGTAATGTAGTAGGTCAGCTCCGGTGCCAGTGTCGCAAAGGCGGGAGGCGGATTATCCATCAGCATGGTGTAGGCGTCGTCTTCGATGATGGGCACGCTGTAACGCAGGGCGACGTCGGCCAGCACTTCGCGGCGGCTGCGGCTCATGGTGGTGGTGGTGGGGTTCTGAATGGTAGGGTTCACATAGAGTGCGCCGACATTACCTTCTTTGCAGGCGTCTTCAAAAGGTCGAACCAATGGGCCGTCGGAGTCCCGCTCCAGCGGGTGCAGCTCCATCCCCAGCTGCGCGGCGATGGCTTTCACGCCGGGATACACCAGGCTTTCCACGCACAGCTTCTTTCCAGGTGTAATCAGGGCACTCATCAGTCCGACCAGTGCGCTGTGAATGCCGGGGCAGATCAGGGTTTGTTCCAGCCGTGCTTCCGGGATACGTCGCTGCAGCCAGGACAGCGCCACTTCCCGGTTGCTGTGCGAACCGCCGAAGGCCTGATAGCGCAGCATGCTGTATACATCCTGCTGGGTCATGACGGACATAGCGCTGTCGCGGATGTCCTCAACCAGAGTCGGGATTGGCGGCTCGATCAGCAGATTCATGGTCATTTCATAACTGCCGGTGCTGGGTCTCAGCAGAGTTGGCTTCCCTTTGACATAGCTGCCGGAACCCGGCTGAGACTCAACCAGTCCCCGTTTGCGGGCTTCAGCGTATGCCCGCACAGTGGTGGTGTAATTCAGCCCGGTGGCCTCGGCCAGATCGCGCAGAGCAGGCAGGCGGTCTCGTGGCTGCAGACGGCCGCTGTTGATGTCGTCGGCGATAAAGTCAGCGATGGCGCGGTAAGCAGGCTTGCCGGAAGTATCCTGCAGAAGTCTTACCCAGCGTTGCAGGTCGGAAGTGTCCATAGGGGTCCAGCCGGAAGGCATTGATTAACTGTTATATCGCATTCTACTTAAATAATGATTGCATTCAATGAGAAATATGATTGGTTTTATGTGTGCGATATTTTGCACCGATAAGGTGCCAGCTTCTTTCTGAGTGTGATGATTCGGTGCTTTTTCTGGATTCTACTACGCTTATAACCCTGTTTTTAGTGTGTCTAATCTGCATGTGATCAATATGCAATCAATCCATCTGAAAGTAATTGATTGCTTTTTGATTGCAATTATTTTCCATGGGTTTCAGCCAATCTGGCCCGCGTGCTGCTCCTTACCCTGTCAGATCCTGTGTCCGAATCCGGACCGGTCTGTCTGACATTTAAAATTTAAGGAGCATACCCATGCCACAGATCACCAAACCCGCTCACAAGCCCGGCGACTTTTTTGTAGATTACGAAGAGAAAGTCTTCGAAGACGTCAAAGCCAATCCCGGCGAGAAAGCGCTGGTGACCTTCCACACCGTCGCCTTTGAAGGCTCCATCGGCTTTGTGAACATGCTGCAGGCCACCCGTCTGCTGCGCAAAGGCTATGAAACCTCCATCCTGCTGTACGGACCGGGCGTGACCCTGGGTCTGCAGCGCGGTTTTCCGACCTTAGGCGATGAGGCGTTTCCCGGACATCTGAACTTCAACAATCAGCTGACCAAGTTCATGGCCGAAGGCGGCAAAGTCTACGCCTGCCGTTTTGCACTTCAGGCACTGTACGGTCATGGCGAGCCATCACTGATTGAAGGCGTACGCCCGATCAACCCACTGGACGTGCTTGATCTGAAACTGCTGCACATCCGCGATAACGCGGTGATCGTTGATACCTGGACGGTCTGAGGCATCAGCATGACAAGCAACCCTGTCGTCCGGGCCGCCGCTGTTCAGATCGCACCTGATCTGAACAGTTGTGCGGGCACCCTGAAGAAAGTGCTGGATACCATGGATGAGGCCGCCTCGGAAGGGGTGGATCTCATCGTGTTTCCGGAAACATTCCTGCCGTATTATCCGTACTTTTCGTTCGTCTGTCCGGCGGTGGCCTGTGGTCCGGAGCACCTTCGGTTGTATGAAGAAGCTGTAGTGGTACCCGGCCCGGTGACCGATGCGGTGTCAGAACGTGCCCGCAAGCACGGCATGGTGGTGGTGCTCGGTGTGAATGAGCGCGATCACGGCAGCCTTTACAACACCCAGCTGATTTTTGACGCCGACGGCACTCTGCTGCTGAAACGCCGCAAGATCACCCCGACTTACCACGAGCGTATGATCTGGGGGCAGGGCGATGGTGCTGGCCTGAAGGTGGCAGAAACTGCCGCCGGCCGGGTCGGTGCGCTGGCCTGCTGGGAGCATTACAACCCGCTCGCACGTTATGCTCTGATGACCCAGCACGAGCAGATTCACTGCAGCCAGTTTCCGGGCTCGCTGGTGGGGCCGGTGTTCGGGGATCAGATTGAAGCGACCATCCGCCATCATGCGCTGGAGTCCGGGTGCTTTGTGGTCAACGCCACGGGCTGGCTCACCGAAGAACAGATCGCCTCGGTCACCACCGATGAAAAATTGCAGCAGGCCTTAAGAGGCGGCTGCAACACCGCGATTATTTCACCCGAAGGTAAGCACCTGGCCCCCGCCCTGACCGAGGGCGAGGGTATGGTCATTGCCGATCTCGATTTTGCTCTGATTACCAAGCGTAAACGCATGATGGATTCGGTCGGTCACTACGCCCGCCCGGAACTGCTGCGCCTGAGCATCAATGATGATCCGGCGGTGTACCGCCAACCCCTGGCCTCTTCTGAACAGAGGTCTGCAGAGCAACCTGCTTTCCACACTCCATCCGGAGAATCGTATGAATCAGAGAATGACTGACCGCAACCTCATCAATGAGCTACAGACCCGGGGCCTGCGCCTGACGCGGCCGGATCAGCGCCACGTCAGCCGTCGTGGCGGTGCCGGGCCGACGGACCATCAGGCCATGACCATCGGTGATACCACCGTCATGGTGCCGGTGTTCACTGAGACCGCCATGCATTCCCCGTTTGTGCTGGACAGTGAGAAGGGCCAGAAGCTGCTGCAGGAAACTCCGGAAGGCCTGATTCCGCTGGCGGATGTGTCCTTTGCCAGTGATCCGGCGTTTTACCGCCTGAGCACAGCAGACGGTATTCCTTATCAACAGATAGCCACCCTGCATGGCCGCGATGTACTGGCGACCACCGTACTGCAGACCTGCATCCGCTATCAGAGCCGGCGCAAGACCTGCCAGTTCTGCTCTATCGGTCAGTCGCTGAGTGCCGGACGGACCATTGAGCGCAAAACGCCTGAGCAACTGGCGGAGGTCGCGAAAGCCGCCGTTGAACTGGATGGCGTTAAGCACATGGTGATGACTACGGGCACACCGGGTACGTCTGACCGGGGTGCAGCGATTCTGGCCGAGAGCGTGGCGGCGGTAAAAGCGGCGGTGAATCTGCCCATACAAGTGCAGTGCGAGCCACCGGATGATGACGCCTGGTTTACCCACCTCAAAGACGCCGGAGCCGACGCCATCGGTATGCACCTGGAAGCCGTGACCGAGCCGGTGCGCCAACGCATCATGCCGGGCAAGGCCAGCGTGCCGGTGAGTGAATACATGCGCGCCTTTAAGGTTGCCGTTGAGGTGTTTGGCCGGGGGCAGGTCAGTACTTACATACTCGCCGGACTGGGCGACAGCGCCGAAGACATTCTTAAGGTCTGCGACGAACTCACCGCCATCGGGGTCTACCCCTTTGTGGTGCCTTTTGTGCCGGTGCGCGGCACGCCGATGGAAGATCATACGCCGCCAACGGCTGAGTTTATGGACAGCATTCTGCGCCCGTTGGCCGCGCGTCTGCGCGAAACCGGGCTGCTGGCAGAAGACATCAAAGCCGGTTGTGGCCGCTGCGGTGCCTGCTCCAGTCTGGCCAGTTACGAAAAAGCGGGTACTGACGGGGAGAACATGGCCAATGCCTCCTGACTATTCCGATTACACCGTGAAATGGGCACACCTGCCCTGGGAACAACAGCAGGCTTTCAAACTACGCCAGCAGGTGTTCTGTCATGAGCAGCAGCTGTTTGAACTCACCGACGAAGACGCCGTGGATCAGACCGCACAGAGTATCGTTGCGCTGGGTGATTACGGCGGTTGGCCACAGCAGGTGGTCGGCACAGTGCGTATTCATCAGCAGGCGGCGGGTGAGTGGTGGGGGGGGCGTCTGGCGGTAAGCCGGGACTTCCGCCATCAGCGTCATCTGGGCACTGGCCTGATCCGCCTCGCGGTGGGCAGCGCCCATGCGCTTGGGTGTCAGCGTTTTCTGGCGACGGTGCAGGCGGGTAACGAAGCTCTGTTTCAGCATCTGCACTGGCAGACGTTAGAGCGCATGACACTGCATGGTCGTGATCATTTGCTCATGCAGGCGGATCTCAACTTCTACCCGCCCATTCATAACCCCAACAGCGGCTTCGTCATGACTCTGGCGGATAAACCCACATCCGCTATGACACTCTGGCCGGGGCTGCTCGAAGTTCAGGAACAAGTGCCAGTGCCCGGCGCAGCTGCCAGTGTATCGGGAGCAGAGAAGCGTTATGTCTGAGCTGGCTGCACTGCTCGGACAGGTCCGCGCCCATGCCGGAATCGGTCTCAAGCAGGACATCACCACTGTCAGTCATGGGCTGGATGCTTTGCCGGATGGCTGGCACCCGAATGGCGATGATACGGCAGCCATCCCCTGTGGTGATGGCTGGCAGTTGCTGGCCATCGAAGGCATGCAGGGGCGGCTGGTGCGTGAGCAGCCCTGGTTCGCCGGATGGTGTGCGGTCATGGTCAATTGCAGCGATATTGCCGCCATGGGTGGGCGGCCGCTGGCGGTGGTCGATGCGCTCTGGGCGGATGCGGAGTCCGACCCGGAAACCGCAAAAGCACTGGTGGCCGGAATGCGTGATGCCTGCCGCACCTTTGGTCTGTCGCTGGTCGGCGGTCACACCAATCTGCGCGCCGCTACGCCGTCTCTGGCGGTGTCGATTCTTGGTCACGCCAACGCACTGCTCAGCAGTTTTGCTGCTACAGCCGGTCAGTCGCTGGTGATGGCGGTGGATCTGCGCGGTGAATTTACCGGTCCGGGGAACTGGAATGCAGCGACGACCGCACCTCCTGAACGCCTGCGCGGTGATATGGCGCTGCTGCCTCAGATTGCCGAAACCGGGCTGGCGACGGCCTGCAAAGACATCTCTCAGGCGGGCGTGCTGGGCACGACATTGATGCTGCTGGAAAGCTCAGATGTCGGTGCTCACATTCATCTGCCGGATGTGCCCAGGCCCGAGAACGTGGACTGGCAGAGTTGGCTCACCGCCTTTCCCAGCTTTGGCTATCTGCTGACCTGCTCTCCAGCGCAGGAGCAGCAGCTGCTGCAGGCCTTCCATGAACGTGGCATTGCTGCGGCGGTGATCGGCGACATCCGTCCGGATCACAGTCTGACGGTGAGCGACGCTGACCAAACCCTCGAATTCTTTGACTTGCAACAGGGGCTGACCGGATTCAGAAACGGTCACGCCCGGAGACACCACTATGCCTGAAATGAACTTTCACGTGCGCTGGCCGGACGGCAGCGTTGAGCCCTGTTATTCGCCATCAACCGTCATCCGCGACTACTTCAGCCCGGGCGATCAGATGAGTCTGGCGGAATTCCGCCAGCGTTCGCAGCAGGCCTTAACCGCAGCCAGTGACCGCGTCTCGGCCAAGTATGGCTTTCATTGTTCCAGTGCCGCCGACCAGCTACGGCAGATTCAGAAACGTCTGGCGTCGTTCAGTGACGACAGCCAGCAGATCACCATTTTAAAAATGGAATAAGTACCATGAACAACACAACCAACTCTTCAGAGACACAACACCTGCCGGTGATCATTATCGGTGGTGGTCAGGCCGGACTCAGCGCCAGTTATTTTCTGCAGCAACAGAACATTGAGCATCTCGTGCTGGAAAAGCACACCACCATGCACGGCTGGAAACACGAACGCTGGGACTCCTTCACACTGGTAACACCTAACTGGCAGTGCGACCTGCCGGGGCATCCGTACACCGGTGATGATCCGGATGGCTTTATGACGCACCCGCAGATCGTCGAATACCTGAACGCGTTTGCTGAGAAGGTCGCTGCTCCGGTGCTGGAGGGTGTTGCGGTCCACTCTGTGACAACAGATGCGAAGGGCCTTTATAACGTCAGCACCAGTGCCGGAGCGTACACAGCCGATCAGGTTATCGTCTGCTCCGGTGGTTATCACATTCCGGTGATTCCGCGCATGGCTGAGCGTCTGCCTGCTGAGATAACTCAGATCCATTCAGCAGAGTACAAAAACGCAGACCAGCTTCCGGAAGGCGCGGTGCTGGTGGTCGGTGCCGGGCAGTCCGGTGCGCAGATTGCCGAAGACCTGCACCTTGAAGGCCGTAAAGTTTTCCTCGCTACGGGTGATTCGCCGCGGGTTGCACGTTTTTACCGTGGCAAAGATGTGGTGCGCTGGCTCGATGATATGGGCTATTACCGTATGTCGGTCGACAACCATCCGCTGGGTAAAAACGTACGCAGCAACACCAACCACTACGTCACCGGCCGTGACGGCGGGCGCGACATTGATCTGCGTAAATTCGCCCTTGAGGGCATGGAGCTGTATGGCCTGATGACGGATTACCGTGATGGCGAACTGCAGTTTCTTCCCAATCTGGAAGCGCACCTTGATAGCGCTGATACGACCTACAACAATATCAATGCCCGTATCGACCAGTGGATTGAACAGCAGAGCATTGAGACCACAGAAGGCCCATCGGTGTACGAACCGGTATGGAAACCGGATTCTGAGCGCATCACGCTGAAACTGGAGGGTTCCGGCATTACCAGTGTGATCTGGAGCATCGGTTACCGCCCGGATTTCAACTGGCTGGATGCGCCGGTATTCAACGGACAGAGCCACCCTCAGCACCAGCGGGGTATCACCGGCCAGCCGGGTCTCTATTTCCTTGGTCTGCCCTGGTTGCATACCTGGGGTTCCGGGCGTTTCTCTGGTGTACGCGAAGACGCGCAATACCTGGTGGACGCCATTGCGCAATATCGTGAGCCGGCGCTACAGAAACAGACCGGCTCATGAGGCCAAAAACACACGGTACCGTCTGAAAGCGTCTAGGCTTAAGAGCGGACTGGCGTTGTCGCCGGTCTTATCTGTAAACCGTCTTAAGCCAGCACGCGCTGTCCGGTGAGTTGTGTATGAATCAATTCCGCTCCGTCCAATGGAAAGTACTGACCCCCATGATTCTGGTGTTCGTGGTACTGATGACTGTCATTAATCTGTATTCATCCCATCAGCAGAAAAAGCGTCTGCTGCAGGTCACGGAAGAGCAGCTGCACCAGACCATGGATAACTTACTGGACGGTCTCAATATGCTGATGCTGACCGGCAACATGGCGCAGCGCGATACCCTGCGCGCGAAGTTTGCCGCACGTGAGCATATTGAGAATGTGCGTATTATCCGTGGAGAACCCGTGAGCAGACTTTACGGTGCCGGGCTGGATGCGGAAGGTATTCTGGATGACCTGGACCGCCGCGCCATGGCGGGTGAACGGGTGGTGCATCTGGATGAGGTGGATGGCCAGCGCCGCCTGACGGTGATTGAACCTTATATCGCGGTGGAAGACCGTCACGGTACCAACTGTGTGGCCTGTCATCAGGTCGCTCCGGGAACGGTGCTGGGTGCCGGGCGCGTTACCTACTCGCTGGCGGATGCGGATGCTGGTGTATTCAATGACCTGATGAGGAGTTCTCTGGTCAACGCCGCCATTATGATTGCCGGTCTGGCGGGTATTTATATGCTGCTCTACCGCATTGTCATCCGCCCGCTCAAGCGTCTGGAAAAAACCATGACCGGCATCGGCGAGAACGCTGACCTGACCCTGCGGGTTGATCTTGGCACCAATGACGAATTCCATCTGGTGGAGCAGGCCACCAACCGTATGCTCAACAACTTTCAGCCGGCCATCAGTGAGCTGAATCAGACCATGCAGGAGCTGTCTCATTCCGCCGGTGAGCTGGCGTCCATTACCCGTGAAACCACCGCGGGGATGGATGATCAGCAGAAAGAGGCCTCGCAGCTGGGCTGTGCCGTGGAGGCTTTATCCGAAGCGGCCGAGCGGGTTTCCGGCAGTGCGGTGAATGCCGAGTCAGCAGCGGTTACGGTCCGTGGCAATGCCGGTGATGGCAATCAGCTGGTGGCTCAGGTGGCGGCAACGATCAATGATCTCTCCGGCGAAGTCGGTAATGCCGTCAATGTGGTGCGTCAGCTGGCAGAAGACACCCGCAATATCGGCCATGTTTCCCAGCTGATCAGTGATATTGCCGATCAGACCAATCTGCTGGCTCTGAATGCGGCCATCGAAGCCGCCCGCGCCGGAGAGCAGGGGCGCGGCTTTGCCGTTGTTGCTGATGAGGTGCGCAGCCTGGCCTCCCGTACTCAGGAATCCACACAGGAAATCACGGCCATTATTGAGCGCCTTGTCAGTGTTTCTGAGCAGGCGGTGCAGGTCATGGACGCCAGCCAGCAGCGTGCCGAGAAGAGTGTGGAGGATACCGATCTGGCCAATAAAGCTCTGGATCAGATCGCCGCTGGAGTTGAAAACATCCGCTCGATGAACAGCATGATTGCCAAAGCAGCAGAAGATCAGAATCAGGTTGTCAGCCGCATCCGCCAGAACATCGGAGCCATTGCGGAAGTTTCAGATCGTACTCTGAGTGGCTCCAGCCGGACACTGGAACAAAGCGATGACATCAACCGGGTGGTCAAGCGCCTGGGGGCGATTGTTGGCCGTTTCCGCGTCTGAGGGTGAGATGCAACGGTGTTTTCCCCCGTCCAGGTGATTTCTGACCGATATTAACCCTTTTAAGATTGTTTGTTTGTCATACAATCCACGGCCCATTTGAGAGGCCGAGAGTGTATGAAGTCTTTCCGACATAAAATCGTAGTAGTAACTGGTGCCGCTTCCGGAATGGGGCGCGCCTACGCAGAGCTGTTCGCCGATGAAGGCGCTAAGCTGGCACTGTGTGATTTTGATGAAAAGGGACTCAAAGAAACCGCGGGTCTGATCCGTGGTGCGCATCCTCAGGCCGAGATCATCACCATGAAGGTGGATGTCTCTGACCGTCAGCAGGTGATCGCTTTTGCTGATAAGGTGGAAGCCGAACTGGGCAAGGCTCAGGTAGTGATCAACAATGCCGGTGTTGAGGGTAACAACCGCCCGGTCTGGGCACTGGATATCAGCCAGATTGAACGCGTGATGAACATCAACTTCTATGGTGTGGTTCACGGTACTCAGGCGTTTCTGCCGCAGCTGATGGACAGTGAAGAAGGGGCTCTGGTCAATGTTTCCAGCCTGTTCGGTCTGATGGGCACCCCGAATGCCTCCGATTACTGCGCCAGTAAGTTTGCTGTTCGTGGTTTCACCGAGTCCCTGATGACGGAACTGCAGTACAGTCATGTGCAGGTGCATCTGGTGCATCCGGGTGGTGTGGCGACCGGTATTTCCCGCTCCGGCGGCAACGATGACTTTAAAGAGCGTTTCCTCAAGTCAGACGCAAAAGCCATCTGCCGTGAAGTCATCCGCGGTATCAAACAGGACAAGCTCCGCATCATCTGTGCGCATCAGGCTCGCAGCTCTATGCTGGGTATCCGTTTCCTGCCATTGCGCCTGCTGCAGAAACTGATCTGGCTGGATATGGGCCGTGTGGTGGATAAAACCCACTATCCACAGAACATCCGCCGCAAGAAGTAAGCCCGGTTCTGCACCTACCGTGCGCCCACAAAAAAGGCCATCATCGATGGCCTTTTTTGTTTTCTGAAGCCGCTTATGCGGCTCAGTCTTCCAGCATCGCCTTATCGCGTACGGCACCTTTATCGGCGCTGGTGGCGAATTTTGCATAGGCTTTCAGGGCAGTACTGACTTTCCGCGGACGTGTTTCCGCCGGTTTCCAACCCTTTTTGTCCTGATCGGACCTCCGCTCAGCCAGCTCTTCCTGACTGATCATAACGTCGATGCTGCGGTTCGGGATGTCGATCTTAATCGGATCGCCATCTTTCAGCAGACCGATGGCACCACCGGCAGCTGCTTCAGGCGACGCATGACCAATCGACAGACCGGAAGTCCCGCCGGAGAAACGACCGTCTGTCAGCAGGGCGCAGACCTTGCCCAGACCTTTGGATTTCAGGTATGAGGTCGGATAGAGCATTTCCTGCATGCCCGGGCCACCTTTCGGGCCTTCGTAGCGGATAATAACCACATCACCGGCTTCCACTTCATCAGCCAGAATGCCTTTTACCGCACCGTCCTGCGATTCGAAGATTTTGGCTTTGCCTTCAAACACCAGAATGGAGTCATCAACACCGGCGGTTTTGACCACGCAGCCGTCTTCAGCAATGTTACCGTACAGTACCGCCAGACCACCTTCGAGAGAGAAGGCATGCTCCAGATTGCGGATACAGCCTTCGGCACGGTCACCGTCCAGTGTCGGCCAGCGGGTGCTCTGTGAGAAGGCTTCCTGAGTCGGGATACCGGCAGGGCCCGCTTTGTAGAAGTGCAGCACCTCTTCCGACGGGTTACGCATGATGTCCCATTTATCCAGCGCGTCTTTCATGGTGGCGCTGTGCACGGTCGGCAGATTGCTGTGCAGCAGACCGGCGCGGTCGAGTTCACCGAGAATACCCATGATGCCACCGGCACGGTGCACGTCTTCGATGTGATACTTCGGTGTGTTCGGCGCCACCTTGCACAGCTGCGGTACCTTGCGTGACATGCGGTCGATATCGCGCAGGTCGAATTCGACTTCGGCTTCCTGAGCGGCAGCCAGCAGGTGCAGGATGGTGTTGGTGGAACCGCCCATGGCGATGTCCAGGGTGATGGCGTTTTCAAACGCTTCGAAACCGGCGATGGTGCGAGGCAGCACAGACTCGTCGTCGTTTTCGTAGTAGCGCTTAGCCAGTTCCACGATCTTGCGACCGGCTTCGAGGAACAGCTCTTTGCGGTCGCTGTGCGTTGCCACCACAGTACCGTTACCCGGCAGCGACAGACCAATGGCCTCGGTCAGACAGTTCATGGAGTTGGCGGTGAACATGCCGGAACAGGAACCACAGGTCGGGCAGGCGCTGCGCTCGTATTCGGCCACTTCTTCGTCAGAGGCTTTATCGTCAGCAGCGATGACCATGGCATCCACCAGATCCAGCTTGTGCTCAGACAGCTTGGTCTTACCGGCTTCCATCGGGCCACCGGAGACAAAAATCACCGGAATATTCAGGCGCAGGGCGGCCATCAGCATTCCCGGGGTGATCTTGTCGCAGTTAGAGATACACACCAGCGCATCGGCGCAGTGGGCGTTGACCATGTATTCCACCGAGTCGGCGATGATCTCACGCGATGGCAGACTGTAGAGCATACCGTCGTGACCCATAGCGATGCCGTCGTCGACCGCGATGGTGTTGAATTCTTTCGCCACACCGCCAGCGGCTTCGATTTCACGGGCAACCAGCTGACCCAGATCTTTCAGGTGCACGTGACCCGGAACGAACTGAGTGAAGGAGTTGGCGACAGCGATGATCGGCTTGTGGAAGTCGTCGTCTTTCATACCGGTCGCACGCCACAGGGCGCGGGCACCGGCCATATTGCGGCCGCCGGTGGAAGTCCGGGAACGATACTCAGGCATGGTGTCTGATCTCTTGATGAGTGAAAATAAAAATTCAAAGGGGGCATATTGTAGCAATGAAGCCCCAACAGTGCATTCAGTGATCAGACTCAGGTGAATATGTCAGAAGCCAAGGCAGAACTGACCATTTTCTACGATGGCCAGTGTCCGTTGTGTGTGCGGGAGATGGACCACCTGCGCCGTGCCGACGGGCAGGGCCGCATGCGGTTGGTGGATATTCAGCAGCCGGGCTTCGCAGCGTCGTATCCGCACATTGATCCGCTCGCCGCACGCACTGTTCTGCACGCCGACGCCGGAGACGGTACTCAATTGCTGGGACTGGATGTAACCTACAGAGCCTGGTCGCTGGTGGGAAAGGGTTTCTGGATTGCCCCTCTGCGCTGGCCTGTTATCCGCTGGTTTGCGGATAAGGCTTACCTCTGGTTTGCCCGCAACCGCTATAAAGTCTCCGGTTGGCTGACCGGACAACAACGTTGCGACACCTGTGGCCCGGACTCCTGTGACATTAGTTCTGGAGCGTCTTCCGGGTCAGAAGGCAGCACTGAGGACACTATTCGTAAATGACACCTTCCAGTTCCGATCTGGTATTCCTGCCGTTAGGCGGTACAGGCGAGATCGGCATGAATATGAACCTCTATGGGCACGACGGCAGCTGGCTGATGGTCGACTGCGGAGTGACCTTTCCCAAGCCCGGACGATTTAGCGCGGACGGGAAGGTTCATAAAAGCGGTGAACCGGACATTCAGATGCCAGACCCGGCCTTTATCGAGGCCCGGCGCAATGATCTGTCCGGGCTTATCATCACTCACGCTCACGAGGACCACATTGGCGCGGTTCCGTTTTTGTGGCATAAGCTGCGCTGTCCCATTTACTGCACCCGGTTTACCGCAGAGGTGCTGAAGAAAAAGCTCGCCGAACACGGCCTGCTGCATCAGGTAAAGATCATCATCCCGGAGACTGGTGAGCGTCTGCACATCGGACCCTTTGATGTGCAGTGGCTGGCCCTGACGCACTCCATCCCAGACCCGAACTGTCTGATGATCCGCACCCCCGTCGGCAATATTTTTCATACCGGTGACTGGAAGCTCGACCCTGACCCGGTCGTTGGACATGGCTACAAGCGCGAGACCTTTACCCGCATCGCCGAAGAGGGTGTGCTGGCCATGGTCTGTGACTCCACCAATGCCACCGTGAATGGCCATTCCGTGTCGGAGGCGTCGCTGTACGATGGCCTGCGACATTACGTCGAGACGGCGAAAGGCCGCGTCATTGTGACCTGCTTCGGCAGTAATATTGCGCGTCTGCTGACCCTGTCGCAGGTAGGCGAAGACACCGGGCGCTATATGGGCTTGTACGGTCGCTCGCTGGTGAATATGTTTCAGTGTGCGAAACGTGCGGGCGTCTGGCCATACAGTGCGGGTACTGTAGAAACGAGACACCTCGGTTATCTGCCGCGTAACGAAGTGCTGGCCGTGGCCACTGGCAGCCAGGGCGAACCGCGCACCGCATTACGACGGTTAGCGGCAGGTAATCATCCCGACTTTGAACTGGAACCCGGTGACCGGGTGATCTTCAGTGCCCGGGCGATTCCCGGCAATGAAGATGCGATTGAAGGCCTGATCCGTCAGCTCAGAGCCATGCAGGTCGAAGTCATCACCGCCGATGAAGCAGAGCTGCCGATTCATGCCTCCGGTCATCCCGCTCAGGAAGAACTGGAAACCTTATATAAGTGGGTGCAGCCAGAAATTGCGATTCCGGTACATGGCGAAGAAGTTCACATGCGTGCTCACGCTGGCCTGGCCAAAGGTGTGGGTGTGCCGCGCAGTCTGACCGGACGCAATGGTGATCTGTTTATGCTCAGGCCTGTTCCCGGAATGCAGCGACAGAAGGTATCAACCGGGAGACTTGGCTGGCAGAAAGGAAAGCTCATCCCTGTCACCTGATGATTTCCTGGCTGCGTTGCTGATGCGTCGTTAAAAATCCTCTCAAAATGCTCATTTACCATTCGTAAACTGCGCTTTTTCGAGGATTTTTGCCTTGCCTCAGCGGCCTCGCCGACGGAAATCATTCATCTGTCTTCTTTATGGGGAGGGTGTTGCGCTCAGCACTACGGCGTTAAAAAAGACTCTGACGTGCTCATTTACACCCGGTAAACTCCGCTGTCAGAGCCTTTTTTGCCTTGTCCTGCTAT
>CETZ01264369.1_pt1 | contig 22790 bp, 18 predicted proteins | sample 531441 | NCBI WGS metagenome assembly CETZ01 (sample SAMEA2623098, study PRJEB7988) | marine metagenome | isolation source: saline water (ENVO:00002010), including | reverse complement strand
AGCTCCATGCTGACCTGGCTAAAGCCATGCTGAGTATCAACGCGGTAAAAGGCTTTGAGTACGGCAGTGGTTTTGCCGGAGCGCGTATGAAGGGTAGCGAGCACAATGATCCTTTCCGGGTAGGAGGTGGTACTTCCTCCAACCACTCGGGAGGTATACAGGGTGGCATTAGCAACGGTGAGGATATTTACTTCCGGGTGGCCTTTAAACCAGTGGCAACCCTAATGCAGGACCAGGAAACGGTGAACGCGCAGGGTAAAATGGCCATCGCTAAAGGAAAGGGGCGTCATGATCCGTGTGTACTGCCAAGAGCGATACCTATTGTGGAAGCTATGGCTGCACTGGTACTGGCAGATCACTGGCTTACCAGTAGCATAAACAAATTGAATTCCTAAAAGCGAGATAGATAAATGAAACTAGCACTACACTGGAAGATCATTATAGGATTGCTATTGGGCGTTATCTGGGCGATCATTTCCAGCCAGCTGGGCTGGAGCCAGTTTACAATTGACTGGATTGCGCCTTTTGGCACCATATTCATCAACTTGCTTAAACTTATTGCGGTTCCTCTAGTGCTGTTTTCCATTATCAGCGGAGTAGCCGGCTTAGGTGATCCCTCCAGTTTGGGGAGAATGGGAGCTAAAACCCTGCTGTTCTACTTTGCTACTACCGTGTTGGCAGTAAGCCTGGGGCTCTTCCTGGTGAATATGATCAAACCCGGAAAGCTGGTGGACGATGAAACGCGTATTGACAACCGCATCAGCTACGAAGTATGGGCCGATTCCGAAGGTCTGGAGATCAAGGACGGGATCAATTACCTGCAGGATCCGCAATTCATGGAACGGGCACAGAAGATCACCGAACTCTCCAAAGCGGAACTTCGGGATGCCGCCTCCAATGATGCGGTAAAATCGAAAATGGAAACGGCTAATCAAACCAAAGACAGTGGTCCTCTACAGCCTTTGGTGGACCTGGTGCCCCAAAATATATTTGAGTCTTTATCGGATAATGGCTCTATGCTCAAGGTCATCTTTTTCGCCCTGTTCTTCGGGATCAGCTTATTGCTTATTCCTGATTCCAAATCCGACCCGGTTAAGAATTTTGTGGATGGCACCATGGAGATCTTCCTGAAGATGGTGGACATCGTCATGCAGGCCGCGCCATTCTTTGTATTTGCCTTATTGGCCGGAGTGGTGAGCCAGATGGCAGGTGATGATGTAGGTAAGGTGCTTGAAATATTCAAAGGGCTTAGCTGGTATTCCCTCACCGTATTCCTGGGCCTGGCGTTGATGATCTTTGCTATTTACCCGCTCATCCTTAAAATGTTTGTGCGGGTGATATCCTATACCGGCTTCTTTAAGGGAATGAGTCCGGCCCAGACCCTGGCTTTTTCCACCAGTTCAAGCGCTGCTACATTGCCGGTAACCATGGAATGTGTGGAGGACAACCTTGGGGTGGATAAGAAGATCACCAGTTTTGTGCTTCCCATAGGGGCTACCGTTAATATGGATGGTACCAGTTTGTACCAGGCCGTGGCGGTGGTTTTCCTGGCGCAATTGCACATGATCGATCTTACGCTGGGGCAGCAGCTTACTATTGTACTCACGGCTACCCTGGCTTCCATCGGCTCAGCGGCCGTTCCCAGTGCGGGTTTGGTGATGCTGATCATTGTTTTGCAATCGGTGGGGCTCAACCCCGCCTGGATCGGTATTATCCTGCCGGTAGACCGTATACTGGATATGTGTCGTACCACTGTGAACGTTACCGGTGATGCCACTGTTTCTACCATAATCGCCAAAGGTGAAGGCCTGTTGAACTACACGTCCGGCAGAGATACCGAAGATACCTTTGACCCTAACTATAACGCATAAATTGTATGAAACGCCTTCTTCAGATCCTGGGATTATTAATATTGCTCTTGTTGGTAGCAGCCTTTGTTCTGCCCATTGTTTTTAAGGATGAGATCATTGCCCGCGCCAAAAAGGAGATCAATAAAAACTTGGTGGCCACGGTTGACTTTAAGGATATTGATATCACCTTATTTCACAGTTTCCCTGATTTCACCCTTGAGATCGAGGATTTTACGGTGGATGGTCAGGATAATTTTGAAGGTATACGCCTGGCGGATGTAAAATCTTTCCGCCTGGACCTGGACCTTTTTAGTGTGATATCCGGCAACCAGTTTGAGGTGGAAGGCATATCCATCAAGGATGCTACGGTATACGTACTGGTAGATGCCGATGGCAATGCCAATTACGATATTGTTAAACCTTCCGCGGATACTACTTCCGTAGAGTCGGATACCGCCAGCTCAGATTTTAAACTCACTCTTAAATCGTATGAGGTAGAAAATCTTAACCTTACCTATGAAGATATACCGGGTGAGATCAAGGTAGTAATCAATGACCTGGATCATGAAGGAGTAGGGGACTTTACCCAGGAGGTTGTTGACCTGAAAACAAAGACGTCCATTGGAGCATTTACCGCTCAATCCGGTGGGGTTGCCTACCTGAACAAGGTGCATACCGAGGCGGATATGGATTTCCAGTTTAACCAGGTGGAAACCAAACTTACTTTTGGGCAAAACAGCTTAAGCCTTAACGATCTGGCCCTTAATTTCTCAGGTTTTGTAGCCGTACCGGGTGATGATATCAATATGGACCTGAAGTTCAATGCTCCACAGAATAAATTTAAAAATGTATTATCCCTCATCCCGGTAATATATACCCAGGATTTTGAGAAGGTGAAAACCTCCGGGGATTTTGCTTTGGAAGGTGCCGTAAGCGGAACCTACAATGGTGACCGGGAAGTATACCCCGCTTTTGACGTTAAGTTGAACGTTAATAATGCCACTTTCCGCTATCCAGACCTTCCTGCGGCAGTGGAGGGAATAAAAGTTAACGCTCATATTTACAATAAAACGGCAAACCTGGACGGTACAGTGGTTGACATTCCGGAAGCCCGGGCCAATGTGGCAGGAAGCCCTGTTGATGCCCGTTTGAACTTGAAAACCCCGATTTCAGATCCGGAATTTGCGGCTTACCTGAAAACAGATTTCGACCTGGCCAATGTGGGGAAAGTAGTACCCGCTCAGGGCTTTGATTATAAAGGTCGCGTTAAGGCTGACCTGGATCTGGCCGGGCGTATGTCAGACATTGATAATGAGCGCTACGAAAACGTAAAGGCCCAGGGTGTACTGATGGTACAGGATGTTGAACTGAAGAGTGACAGTTTACCTTTTCCGGTGCAGATCGCGCAACTGGATATGCAATTCTCACCACAAAAGGTAGACCTGAGTTCTTTCCGCGCGCAGTTGGGCAAGTCAGACATTTCCGCCAATGGGCAGATCGATAACCTCATTGGTTATGTGCTGGAAGATCAGATGTTGAAAGCCAATTTTACACTTAATTCCAGCCTTTTGGACCTGAATGAACTTTCCGGAGCTTCCGGGGATGAACCTGCCGGTGAAAAAAATACTGCCGATACCTCCTCACTTGAAGTGATACGCGTACCTGAAAACGTGGATTTTGGTCTGACGGCCAATATAGCCAAACTCATCTATGATAATCTCGAGATCACCAGTGTAAAGGGTAACCTGGCGGTAAAAGAAGGTACAGTGCGTATGGATGATGTGGTGATGGATCTGTTAGGAGGCTCTGTAGCCCTTAACGGTAATTATGATAGCAAGCCTGCCGCGCCTCTGGTGAATATGAATTTGAAGATCAATAACTTCAGTTTCAAAGAGAGCTTTGAGAAGTTTGTAACCGTACAAAGGCTGGCGCCTATTATGCAGAACACTACTGGCACCTATAGTTCAGGTTTCTCCTTCAACGCCAACCTGAACCCGGATATGAGTCCCGATTTGGCCTCGGTTGAAGCGGCTGGTAGCTTGGTTACCGAAGGCATGAAGACTACCACCAAATCCATGCAAAAACTGGCTGATATGGTGAAAAATCAAAGCCTGGCTACTTTGTATGTGGGTAAGGTAAACCTGAGTTTTAAAATACAGGACGGACGTATACAGGTGGAACCCTTCTCATTGAAAGCAGGCAATGTAACTGCCACGGTACAGGGTAGCAACGGCTTGGATCAAAGTCTGGATTATACTATGGATATGAAAATACCGGTATCGGGTATCGGCTCTTCCAACTTACTCAGTAAAGTAGGCGCTACACAAGGCGGCAAACTGGATCTCGGGGTTAAGATTGGCGGTACCGTACAGGATCCCAAGGTTACCACCTCCCTGGGTGACCTGGTGGATAATGTGATCGATAACGTTAAAAAGCAGGTAGAACAAAAAGTAGAAGAGGTTAAAGAAGATGCGATCAATAAGGTGAATGAAGAAGCCAAAAAGCTTATTGATGCCGCTGAGGCACAAGGTGATAAACTGATTGCTGCGGCCCAGGAGCAAGCTGCAAAAATCCGTAGTTCGGCTAAGGAACAGGCGGACAAACTGATTGCTGCGGCTGATGAACAAGCCACCAAGATAGAAAATGAAGCGAAGGGTAATATCCTGAAGGAAAAGGGCGCAAAATTAACGGCAGATAAGATCCGCAAGGAAGCCAGGGAGAAAGCAGACAAACTGGTAGATGAGGCCAATAAAAAGGCTGATCAATTAGTTAATAATGCGCGGGATGAGAAGCAAAAACTGATTGAGCAAGCCCGTGAGAAAGGAAAGTTGGAGAATAAATGAGAAAACTGATTTTAGCCGGGTTCCTGTGCTTTAGCCTGGGTGTGGCCGCACAACCAGAACTCGGTAATTGCGACCAGGAAGTGGAGGAGTTGGCCGAAACCCAGATACCGAGGGCTTTAAAGAATTGGAAAACCGGTAATTATCGCGAAGCTGAACGTTATCTTAGTAAAGCCATCAGCCTGGATCCGGATCATGCGGATGCCCTGTATCTTCTTGGAGACCTGAAAGTGAAAACCCTTAAACTGGGGGAGGCCGAGGCCCTTTGGAGCAAGCTCCTGCAAGTGTGTCCGGACTATAAATCGGTGGTGTACTATCACTTGGGGAGCATTTACCTGGAAAACGGTAAATACAAGGAGTCCATTGATCTTCTGACTCATTTTTTAAACGACCCGCAACGCGACCGTGGCTACGATCGTGAAGTGCAGGCTGCACTGGATGAAGCCCGGATAAAGGAAAAGTTACTGGGTAACCCCATCGTATTTGAGCCTAAGCCGGTTAAACGTATCTCTAGCCAGGAGGATGAATACCTGGCCACTATTTCCCCGGACCAGGAAACCATGTACTTTACCCGTAGAAGTAAAAAAGTGAACAGGCGGGACGGGCCAGCGGCACGGGTGCGCCTGGTGGAAGAGTTTTCCGCTGCCCAAAGGCAAGCCGATGGAACCTTTGAGATTGGAGCCCCATTGCCCGATCCCTTCAATACCAGCTATAATGAGGGAGGACCAAGCATAACTGCCGATAATACTGAATTGTACTTTACGGTATGTGAAGACCTGGACGGCTATAAGAACTGTGATATCTATTATTCTGAACTTGATGAATTCGGTAGCTGGAGTACACCTAAAAGTGTAGGTGATCATATCAATCGCAGGGATTCTTGGGAAAGCCAGGCCTCCGTTTCTGCCAATGGTGATGCTTTGTATTTTGCCAGCAACCGCAAGGGAGGTGTCGGAGCTTTGGATATTTACCGTTGCCTGCGAAAGGAAGACGGTAGCTGGAGCGATCCTCTTAACCTGGGTAAAACCATTAATACGCCTCAAAACGAAAAAACCCCCTTTATACATAGTGACAGTCACACCCTGTACTTTACCAGTGACGGCCACCAGGGGGTAGGCGGTTTTGATATTTTCTATGCCCGTGCAACCGGTGACTCTACCTGGGAAAAGCCTCAGAATATAGGATACCCCATCAATTCCGAAAAGGACGACCTCGGGCTTTTTGTAAGCCTGGATGGAAGTACGGCCTACTTTGCTTCCAATGAATTGAGAAAGGGCAGCGGTTGGGATATTTATCAGTTCAACCTTCCGGAGGCGGCACGTCCTGAACGGGTGGCGCTCATCCAGGGTTCATTGAAAGATGAGAATGAAGAACCGGTTAAAGAAGCGTCCCTGGAGATCAAAAACCTGAAAACCCGGGAAGTAACGAAAGTGAAAGTGGACCAGGAAACCGGTAATTATGCCCGTGTGGTGGCTGTAAAACCGGAGCAGAACTTTATTGTAACGGTAAAGAAAAAAGGCACGGCCTTCAGTTCCAAGTACGTAAGCGCCAGGGAAGAGCTTACAAAAGGGGTAGTAAAGGCTCCTTTGGAAGTGGCTAAGCTTGAGGTAGGGAAGGAGTATACTCTGAATGATATCAACTTTCCTACAAATTCGTATGAACTTACCACGGCCTCCCGCAGCGTTATTGATGAATTTATCTTATTTCTGAAGGATAACCCCGCTTTACGGGCCGATATACAAGGACATACGGATGATGTAGGGAATGATCAGGATAATATGGTGCTCTCAAAGAACCGTGCCCGTACCGTATATGAATACGTGATAAATAATGGTATTGATGCCGGACGAGTGTCACACCACGGTTACGGAGAAACCAAACCTGTTTCTGACAATAGTACCGAAGAGGGGCGTGCCCGAAACCGTAGAACGGTATTTGTGATCACCTCACAATAATAACCAGGGAGAGGCCCGGGTATACAGAAGTTTTTCATAACACATTTCGGCATCACGCAGGTGGCTGAATTCATAACTACGGGTTCTCCATAGTAAGCCAATAACGTAATGGTTCTGCATCACGATGAAGCGGCTCCCGTTCATGGCCATCAATTTAAGGGAGGTACGCTTGTTCTTAACCCCTTTGATTATTCTGAATCCCCTAAGCTCTTTACGTGTTACCATAAAACAAAAAAGTCGCTGCAAATGAGCGACTTTTTTGTTATATCAAGGTAAAATCTACATTCTCCTTTCTTTAATTCTCGCAGCCTTACCGGTACGTTCTCTCTGGTAGAAGATACGTGCTCTGCGAACCTTACCTTTCTTGTTCACTTCGATCTTGTCGATAGAAGGCAGGTTAACGGGGAAAATACGTTCTACACCAATGTTTCCGGACATTTTGCGGATGGTGAAGGTTTCAGTGGCACCGGAACCTCTGCGTTGTAGTACAATACCACGGAAGAACTGGATACGTTCTTTGTTTCCTTCTTTAATTTTGTAATAAACGGTAATGGTATCCCCTGCATTGAAATCGGGCATATCCTTTTTCTCGATGTACTGGTCTTGTACGAGTTTTACTAAATCCATTTTACAGAATCTTTAAAATTGCTGAAGGTCAACATTCACAATTTTTGCCAGAGGTTGAAATTCAGTTGCTTACCTTTTCATTTTTTGACTTGGTAAACGGAGCGCAATATTACGACAAATCGAAATAATATAAAACCTAATCTTCCAATAAATCAGGGCGTCTTTCACGGGTCCGCTTTATAGCCATCTCATGGCGCCATTCCTCAATTTTAGGAAAATTACCTCCGGTGAGTATTTCCGGTACTTTCCATCCTTTAAAGTCGGCAGGACGTGTATAGACGGGAGGCGCCAACAGATCGTCCTGGAAGGAATCAGTGAGCGCTGATGACTCATCATTCAGTACACCCGGCAACAGGCGGATAATAGCGTCACTGACCACTGCTGCCGCCAGTTCACCACCGCTTAGTACATAATCACCAATGGATATTTCCATGGTGATCAGGTGGTCACGAATGCGTTGGTCTATACCTTTATAATGACCGCATAGTAGCATCAGGTTTTCTTTCAGGGATAGCCGGTTGGCCGTTCGTTGTTCAAATCGATCACCGTCCGGGGTCATATAGATGATCTCATCGTATTCGCGCTCCTGGCGGAGTTGCTCAATACAATTAAAAATAGGCTCCACCATCATAACCATTCCGGCCCCTCCGCCAAACTGGTAATCATCGATCTGGCGATGTTTACCCAGGCCATATTCCCGGAGGTCGTGAATGTGTACTTCCACCAGCCCGTTCTGTATGGCTCTTTTCAGTATGCTATCGTTGAAGGGGCTGTGTAATAATGCCGGCAATGCGGTGATGATATCTATTCTCATGCTGCAAAAATAAGACGCCCGGACTTTACATCCGGGCGTCCCTAACAAAGGTTCAATATTAAAAACCCACGTTAGTTACCTAAACTTTGGGTTAGTTGAATGTAGGATTAAGCGTTTTTCTTTTTCTCAAAGCCCAGTGATACACTGTTAATACAGTAACGCATTCCGGTTTCGGTAGGTCCGTCATTAAAAACATGACCAAGGTGGCTGCCACAGTTGGCACACAGGATTTCCGTCCTTATCATGCCATGGCTCGTATCCAGCTTTTCCACTACGGTGTTTTTTTCCAGGGCCCGGTCAAAACTTGGCCAGCCACAGTGCGAATCAAACTTCGCTTCACTATCAAAGAGGGAAGCATCACACGCGGCACATTTATACACTCCGTTCTCAAAATGCATGGTGTATTCACCGGTGAAGGGTCTTTCCGTTCCCTTTTGGCGTAATACGTAATATTGTTCAGGAGTAAGCTCCTCCTTCCACTGGTCTTCACTTTTCTCTACCTTGAAGCTCATAGCTTAATTGCTGATTTTTAAAGAAATACGCATAGAATAGTGCAAAAACCTTACCAAACAGTTATTGCAGGAAGCCAACTATGGTATCAATGACCTTGATATCCATCAGGATCTTCCGGTGTCCTTTACCTTCGGTAACCACCAGGTTGGCATTAGGCCATCTCTCCTGCAGGTCATAGGCGTTATTTATATCGATGTCCAGGTCATCCACATCATGAATAATAAGGCCGGGTGGATTGTATTTATTGGCCAGGAAGTCAGTTGATGCTTCTTCAGAGCTCATGTGGTAATTCTTTTCAATTCTCTCAATAATCCTGTGACCGATTTTATGGGAAACCTGGAGGCGGTCACAGAAGTCCAAAACTACATTTTGAATGTTGGCAGGACTACCAATAATTACGATTTTTTCAGCGCTTAGGTTTCGTTCCAAAGCGTTGAAAATGGCCATTCCTCCGAGAGAGTGGCCGATAGCGAGAGAAAATTGTCCAAATTGTGATACCATAATTTCAATAGCATCAACAAACTCGAAGAGATGGGTCTTTTTTTGTTTAGAGTCTCCGTGAGCGGGTGCATTTATCGCAAAAACATGGAATTTTTTTTCAAGGAGTTCTTCAATCAGTTTGAAAAACTGGGTTCCTCTTCCGCTCCAGCCGTGTACCAGTAAAACTCTGGGACCTTCATTTCCCCATTCCATAGCCAGGAAATCGCTTTGTGCAGTTTTTAAACGATGGTGCCGGGCCCGGTTGTAAATTTCCTTTTCCCGGGAAGGCAGGGGAAAGGGGAGGGGAGTGAAAAACAGCTTAAGTGCAAAACCGGTAGCCAGCCTGGGGGATATGAGTTCCAGGAAGCGGGCTGCATATCGGATAAAAGCAGGAACGGTATAACTGAGTCTCTTACGGTTACGTGGTTTTGAGAAATCGGTATCTGCTTTAATAGTGCTACGTTTTTAGGTATCCGAAGGTACGGATAATTTAAAAAGATATGCATGCATAATAAATAAATCCTGCTTACTTAAAAAGAACAACCCCACCTTTTTGGGGTGGGGTTGTTCAACTTATGAACACTTAGAGGATTACTCCTTTATTAAGCGTTCACGCATTACACTATTTTCAGTGGTCACTTCAAGAATGTACACACCTTTGGCCAACTTGCCAAGGTCCAGTGTCCATTGTGAGTCACCGTTCAACTCCTTTTCAGACTTACGATATACCTCTTTACCGTCCATAGCGAGTATACGTATGTCTATACTGGAACCCGTACGGTTATGCAATTCCAACTGCATTTTGGATTGTACAGGGTTAGGATAGATGGTCATGCCACGTGCAATCGCATTTTCGTCCAGGCCGATACCGGCAACAATAATGGTCTTGCTCAGGGTTTGTGTACCACAGGGTCCGGTAGCGGTAAGTACTACGGTGTAGGTGCCGTTGGCGTTGTAGGTATGTTGTGCCAAAGCTCCTGTTCCGGTACTGCCATCACCAAAATCCCAGCTGTAAGTATTGGCACCCACGGATGTGGAAGCGTCAAAACTAACGGTGAGGTTGGTAGGTGTGGGGGAAGCCGTACTACTATTTTCAGTGAACAGCGCATTGAGTGTACCATTGTTGAGGATGGTTACACTTCCTTCGGGACGGGGACAACCGCCAGCTGAGATCTTCCAGTCATAGAAGTAGTAGTAATAGTTCGGTCCGGTAGCTGCAAAGCTATGGCCGGTAATATCCACTACACCAGTAACGGAGTAGGGGTAGGTGGCACCCGCATTGTTTCTCCATAAACCACCGGTGGTGCTGCCTCCTCCATGAAGTTTATAAGTTCCGGGAGGAATGCTCATATTAACCGCAATGCGCACCTTGGAACCGGCAGGTGAAACACCGGTAACTGGTACAGTAACCGTTTGCAGTACAGTATTGGTGGCAAAATCCACCAGTACCACGTTTACATTACCGTTTCCATTAGGGAAAACGCTGAGGCTGTCCAGTGTGAATTGCTGGTGAGCAGTAAAGTACAATTGCTGTACAGAAGCATCGGTAAAGTTAGCGGCTGTCCCAATGGAAGTTCCAACGGGGCCTACAGAGAATGCTTGTGATACGGAAGCCAGGTAGAAGGTGGTGTCAGCAGAACCCATAGGGCCAACCATAAGGCTGTCTGAAGTGCCTATTACCGTTCCGTTGCCATCATGCCACTCCAGGTTACCGGAAGCATTGGCCGGGAAATACAGGGTAGCAAAGCCTCCTGTACATACACCTGCCGCGGAAGCAGAAGGTATAACCGGAAGAACATCGCGGATCACTACAGTGATAGCAGTGCTGTCATTCAGGTGGTTTTGGTCGGTACCCAGCTGGTGGTGTACAGAAATGGTATGGGTGCCACCTGCCACACTGTTAAAGGTGCCCAGTGAAACGGTATCCACGCCATTGGAAGCCAGGCTGCCGTTGTAGGTGGTACTCAGAACAGATAAGCTCCCGTTCACACTAATGTTTGCTTCCAGGCCAAAAGCAGCCGGAACGCTAAGACCAATATTCTTGATCACCACTTTAACCTCGGTAAGGCTGTCGCCACACATGTTGTTGGTGGGAGCGATAATCTCAGACAGTTCCACATCATAGAGAAGAGGAGTAAATTCATCAGCTCCTATATCCACTATGGTTGAACCAACTGCGGGACGAGCGTCACCGTCAATATCCACCAGGATACCGAGGCTATTCTTACCGGCATCATTGGCCAGGGCACCAACTACGTGAAGGTCATCAGCACCTGCGTATACGGGGTCACCAGCTTTTGAATTAAGGTTTAGCAGAGGTTCAGCTACCTGCCACAGAGCCAGCGAGGCATAGGTGGGGGTGCCGCTCTTAATGGCATTTGCTCCACGGTAGTCATACACGTTGTAATTCACTTCATAGGCAGGGTCAAGAGCCACGCTCAATTCAAAAGCATAGTTGGTCAAACCCGTGAAGATGTTATTTACATAGTTATTCAGCGAGGAGGTAAGCGCGCGTGCACCATAGGCACCTTTGGCGGTGTTGTGGTATACGTTGATATACTTGGTAGTGGTAAGGTATAAACCGGCTCCTGTTCCACCGGTAGCGGCAAACATATTGTTCACAATACTGGCGTTGGTCAGAGGTGCGGCTGTAAGACCACTGTTACATGAAGTACAGTACATACCGGCTGAAGCGGCCTGAGACCTGTTGAGGTTAACGGTAAAGTTATCCGCACTGCTCAGGTAGATACCGTAGCTGGTAGTATTCCTCATTTTAGTAACCTGGTTTTGCAGAATCTGGCTGCCATCAGTATTTATCTGGTAAATACCATAATAGTATACATTACTTATGGTGTTATTGGCAATGTATATACCATCAGATTTATCCGCAGAACTTCCGTAAATACTGATACCCCTGTAACCACCACGAATGTAGTTATTGGTAATCACGAGGTTGTCTACCAGAGCCCCTGCAGTAGTAGCTGAAGTAAGGCTGTTGCTCACAATAATACCTCCACAAGTAGTGGAAGTGCTGATGGTATCCATGAGAATGTTGCAACCCGTAATTGTATTACTGTCCGCATTAGTGCTCAAAAGAATACCAAAGGCATTATTGGCCGTATTGGTGATGGTAAGATCACGCAGGGTAACATATTTGGCACCGTTCATATATAAGGTGGTGTTACGCTCTAGGTTGGTGCCGCTAAGAATTACTGTGCCGGCATTAACACCCTGTATGGTTACGGTATTTAGAGGACTGGCACCGGCAATCTTTTTCAACTCAAATGAGCCTTGGTGTACTCCAGCGGCCACGTTTAGTGTAACGGGGCCACTAATACCACATTCACTAAGGTCTTTCAGGGCCTGCTCCAGCGAGTTGTAATGTTGGGGACCAGGAGTACCGGTAACGGTATATACTCCGCTCAGGCTGCCAAGACAGTCAGTTTTGAAAGAGTAGGGCCCTACAAAGTTACTGGTGGGAGTACCACAATTAGCCCTGATATAAAGGTCATAATGGGTATTGGGGGTAAGATTGCTCAGGGCAAATGGCAGGCTGTTTACCGTAATAAAGGTAGATGTGGCACTTCCCTGGGTAAATCCGGCCGGGCCGTATTCAACGGTCCATGTTTGGGCCATTGGTGACAGCCAGTTGAGGCTTGCGCTGGTAGCTGAAATTGCACTTACGGATACCGAGCCCGGGTTGGGGCAAAGGCTTGGGTCTGCACGCAGTTGAAGATCATCAAAAGTGAGGTACCAGGGGGTTGCGTTAGCACGCACTTTTATACCCACATGATAGTCACCGTTGGCAGGAGCTATAAAGGTTCCCACAAACTCTGTGAAAGCAGTATCCTTGATGTTCCTGAGTTTAGGGCCAAAGCGTGCTACCAGTGAATCGGCATGCTGATCCGTAAAGAAAGCCGTTACAAGGCTATCCCATCCATTGTTGTTGTCACTCTGATACCAGAAAGAGAACTCATACGACTGACCACCTTGCAGATGGAATTTGGGTGTATAAATCCATTCATTAACGCTATAGCGTGCAGTCATGTAGTTTGTTCCGGTACGAGGCTTACGGTTATACGTAGTGGTTGCAGCATTGTTGGTAGTCCAGTAAGTGTTGGAATAACGGTACCAGCAGTTGGGAAGATCACCCACGTTTACACTTTCAAAACCTTCGGTCCAGGGTAATGCCACGGTATCACAAAGGGTTTGGAATGCGATGGGTGAAGTCCAGGTGCTGTTTGAACTCAAACAAAGGCTGCTCAGGTAAATATGGTAGTTGGAGCTGGGAGAAAGACCATGCAGTACGGTGCTGCCGGTATTGGCAACCGTATCCAGTGTTCCTGTACCAGGTACAAAACCTTGAGGGCCGTACTCCATAACCACGAATAATACCGTACTGTCAGCTGTCCAGTTTACCTGGGCGCTATCGGTACCAATCAGGGTAACCGAGGTAGCCAATGGTGTTTGGCAGAGTGGAGGCACCCGGATCTGCACATTATCCACAAAGAAATCGTTGTCCACATTGCTGGTGGTAGATTCACCGTAGAAGCCTATTTTGATAGTACCGCTGTACGGGGCCAGACTTACTACATAATGCGATCCGTTTCCATTGGGAATGGGAGTACTTTGGTCAAAAGACAGTAAGGTGTTGGCCTGAGACCATGTTTGACCATTATCAGTGGAGATAATTACAAAAATGGAATCATCGGCAGCCAGGGCAGCGGAGTTGGCGTTGTTGTATTGGGTAAGACTGGCGTCAAACTCCAATTGGTAAATTGTGCCGGTTCCAAGGTCAATGGAAGGGGTAAACATCCATTCCTGGGCCGTAGTTCCAAAAACGTTAAGACGGGCAGCACCGGTAGTTCCTACGTTGGAGAAGCCATCCACAATCCAGTTGGAGGTAGTGGTATTGGTAAATACAGTAGGTGATTTTGCGATACCCTTGGCTTCGGTAAACTCAGATACTCCGGGATAGCCTCCGGCAAAGTCCTGCAGGTAAGGCGGAACGTAAGCGGTAGTAACTACGTGAGGACCGCTCCAGGGACCAAAACCATTGGATGAACCATTACAGTCCTGACGGAGATACACCCAGTAAGAGGTATGTGCGTTAAGCCCGTTGATAGTGGCAGTAGTGGCTGCGTTTACGTTAAAGGTAGTACCGGTGCCCTGGGCAAAGCCAATGGGACCCCATTCAATATTGAAAGTACCGCTGGCAAGGCCCAGCCAGTTAAACTGTACCGAATTACCACTAAGGTTGGAAACGGCAAAGTTGCTTACTGAACCACAATCACTCGCAATAAGGGAGATATCGTCAAATGTATATCCGTCAGAGGCGGTAAGTGATGTAGAGGGGTTGTCATCTTCCTGGCTGAATTTGATCTGGGTGGTGCTGGAAACGGTTTGTCCGGCAGCGCCCAATAAATTTACCAGGTTCAGGTTTTGTACGTAATTGTACACACCGGCCGTACCCTGGTTTGCATACAGGTTATAGATCTCCACCCAGGGCATACTGCTGTTACCGCGCGCAAAAACCCGGTCATTGGCCTGTGACTCCTCACCATGATGCATGTAGTAAAAACTCAGGGCGATAAGAGGCTTGGTGGTGTAGTTGGAAAGGTCCAGGGTAAGCACCATATCATTGATCTGAACGGAACCGGCAGGAGTTTTGTCCAATGTAGCTGCACTGGAACCAGCATGGGCATAACCGGTGCCGGCATTAAACCTTAACCGACCGGTTGGATCGGTGTTGGAATAGGACCAGTTGCGGTCTGCCTGGCAAAACTGTGTGGCGGACATATAAATACCGGAATAACTCTCAAAGCCCTCATTGAAGGGAAGTACTACCGGAACAATAGGATTGCAAAGGGTATTAACGGTAACAGGTCCAATCCATGAAGATTTAGTGGTAGGGCCGCAATTGGAGCGTACGTAAATATCATAGGTAGTGGATGCACTTAAACTATTAATAGTGTAGGTGTTGCCGGATGGCACGTTTACAATAGTACCTGAGCCGGCAGTGTGACCGGGAGCACCGTAATCGATATCTGAAGCGGCACCACTGCCTGGCACCCATGAAATAGATGCGCTGCTGGATGTAACTGCAGTAGAAGCCAATGACATGGGAGGAGTGCAGGCTCCGGCAGCAAAGAAATCAAATTGAAAGTACTCATTATCTGCAACGCTGGTGCCTCCGCTACCCATGGCAATATCCGGAGAACCAAGGGTTCCGTTTAGCGGTGTGGTAACCTGGAAGTAAGTAAGAGGACTCACCTGGATACCCACCGTACCGGTATAGGTAGCCGGAGTAGAGGCATAGTTCATGTCCACCACATAAATGCGGTTGGATGTTTCCTCAAATACTACGGCCCAATAGGCATAACCGGATTGTGACCCTACTTTATAGGAAAAGTTTAAAACCCAGCACTGGCGATTTGGCGCGGTACCAAAGGTAAAGAGGTACACATCATCATTAGTACCCAGGGTAGGACCGAAATCTTCCCAGAAATACGCAATGGTATTGGGCGGTAGCAGGGCGCTGGGTAAAGCACTGTTGGTATTAAGTGCCGTGTTTACAGCCAAGCCGGCCTGTGCCGTGTCAAAAGACAGAAGACCGTTTTTGGAAACAATGAATTTGGTAACGGGGCTACCATAAAAATCAAAGGCAAAAGGCAGGGCAACTGTTGAAGACCAGGAGTTGGTACTGGCACTACCTCCATCGTTGTACAGAAGAATTTTGGTTCCTCCGGTAGATATGGCGTCCGTTGTGGTTTTTAACCCTCCCGGGTTGCCCGCGTTAAGGGCAGAGTTACTGATGACATAGTTTTGGGCGCCCAGTGTAAGGCATAGCAAAACCATGCAGCAGCTAAATACATAGCGTAATGCATTTTTCATGTGTTGAAGAATTAAGTAAAACAGTATTAAAAAACACTGCCTTCCTGCTCAATCCTTCACTTACTTCTTCTTAGGGAATTGGGTGACGGGAAATGTCTCGAAAAGCAAAACAAATGTACGTCATTTCAAGACTCCTTAACACGCTGGTAACATGAAAATTATTGGAAACGCCTAATGGTTTTAAGCCACCATGCACAAAGGCCTTATGAGCTATGGCTTTTTTGAAAAGTCAACATCGTGTTTAGTCGATAAACGGTAAATCCTCGAGCATAACCGGATGGTTAAAAGCTTGAATTGTGGACTAACGATTATATACTTTTTCTGTTACCCAATTGTCAAACCAGGTAGTATTTAAGGTGCCGCCTGATTCAGCCCAGCCCTGGAATTGTGGATAGGCCTGTAACATATCCGTTTTTTCGCGTGGTGGCTTATAAGTTGTTTTACTGGCCGTAATTATTTCCACAACCCATGGTAAACCTGATTGAGTTTTAAAGGGCCCGTTATTCCCTGCATCGTCACCCGTATTGTACAGTAGATTTACATTGGAAACACTGCTGCCATAATAACCATATTGGTGGGTTTCATGCGCACGGTCCTGGACACGATAGATATACATATCCGGTACTACCGGAATAAAACTGTAGTTGTTGGAGAAGTTATCCGTAAAGGTTATGGTAAAGGTATAAACCGATGGATAACCATGCGTGTTCAGAACATCATCTACGTTAATATCTGGGCTTATAATTACACCATTGGGATTAGCAGGGTCCTGGATTGCATCGCCACTTACAGATTTGATAACATCAACCGGGAGTGAGCCTGCATCACTATATAACATCATAGCCAGGCCATGATGAAGGCCTGCTCCATTCCACACATGTGTAACGGTAAAGGTCATATCCACCTTTTTGTGATTGGCATCTTCAGCAACTGAGGCTTGCGTGGTAATGACCACATCATTAAAATCGTAGTCACCTTTATAAGGCCATAGATCTTCAAACGCCAGGGTTTGATAACCTGAAGTGGGAAAGTTTTCCCGGTAAGCCCTTTGTCCGTCATTGGGATAGTCATCGGAAGAGTCGGAAACACCATCCCCATCACTATCGGTAGACAGTTCCACTAACTCCACAAAGGTGGCGTAAGAGCTTCCACTTAACCAGGGGCTCAGTTGAATATAAGCAGCCGTGGCAGGAGTGGTAAATGTTTTTTGTGTGGGACCCCCCTGCCCCTGGGGGGCAAAGTAATCATACAGGTCATGGCCGCCACCAACCGCCTGACCTGAGCTGTTTAAAATAGTGTGACTCAGCGGAACCCCATTCAAACCATTGGAATATACCCGCATTCTGTAGGCAGTATTGGGTTTGGCGGCAACTGTCTGACTCAGAATAGCACTTCCTGGAGCATCGATCCTGAAATAACCTGGATTATGATAGATGTCAGGGTAATCGCTGGCATCCGTCCACCATCCCCCTGTGTAGGAGAGTGCTGCTGCTCCGCCAAGGTGATTGAGCGGTGATGTACTGAAGAGGGTGGGAGAAGAGAAAGAACCGTTAACCAGTAAATTGGCTTGGGTTTTCTTTTTTCCGCTCGTGATATCAGTTCGTGCAGGCGCAAGTTTTACAGTACCCACACCGGAAATTCTCTTACGAAGTCCAGTTAGGGGATGGTATATGTAGAAATTTTCGGTTTGTGGGAGGAGAACATTAAAAATTACATGGTTATGAGAAATTTCCCTTTTCTGTAGAACCGTACCCTTTTCATTGGTGATCCATAGTTCTTCGCCATTATGAGAAAAACCGTTATCAATACGTACGTTGAGTTGCCCTTTAATACTGCTGCTCCAGTCAAAACCCGGAGATATCTCAAGTTGGTTGAAATCGGTTTTAGCCGCGCCAGGTATAGTTTGCTGTGGGTTAGGTTTGGAACAGGAAACAAGTATGAGCGTACCGGCCAAAAGGAAGAACAGGGGTTTCATAGGTGTGATTTTCAGAAAAATAGGTGTGCCAAATGTATGGTTACCAATAAGCTGAGCCTAATTATATAGATAAACCGCTATAAATTCCCGATGAGCCGGGAAAGGAGTGTAGCACCCGTTAATTTCTTTCCGGCCTTTCAACTTTGCTGAGTACGGTCCGGTCCATGTAAAAAGTTCCGAAAGGAATGAAGGAAGATATTAATACCATCCAGGTTGTGCGGTTGGAAAATCCCCAATCGTATTCGATGGCTACACTGATGGTATTGATAATGAACAGGAGAAATAAGGCTCCGTGAATAGGCCCTAGCACTTCAGAACCAATTGGGTTACCCAGCATATACTTTAAGGGTACCGCCACAAATACCAGAAGAATAAGCGATAAACCTTCCAGGAAGGCGATAATGCGGAGGCGGCCAATATTGGTTTTGAGAAGTTGCAACATAATTTAAAAAGATCTTAAAAAGGGTCGTTGTGCCAAAGGGGAAAAGGGCCAGGGTACGGCTGCAAAAATAAGTACCAAGGCAATGACAAACCAAAGGAATAGGGTCTTGAATTTAGCATACGCACCTTTTTTTCGTTTGGCCTTAGCCGAACCAATGGTGATGATCACCAGGGCAGTGCTCATGAGTACCAGGTGTAGTATACTGAAGAAAAATGCTTCTGGATTATCGGGTTCATCGGTGCCGAAATAATAGGAAACGAGAGGGCTTTGGGTGTACAGTAAAATGCCGATCATCAGTTGGATATGAGCAATGGTGGCTGTCCAATGACGGATAGCATTGTCCAATCGGCCAAAAGGGCGCGGTGAGGTAAACCCTGTGAAGGATCTTATGATGGCTGTAAACAGGCTTAGAACAACCAGCCACCTGAATACGGAGTGAAGTGAAAGAAGAAAGCTATACATACCGATGTTTCGCGCAAAAATATAAAAACATACCGTTTAGTATTTTTTTAAAGCAAAAAAATATCAGGGTTTCAAATAGTTCTGTAACTCACTAAGGAACAGTTGATAAGCTTCCGATCCTTGGAGTTTGCCTAAATTTCGGGCACCACTATAGCCAATAATAATAAATTGAGCGCCCAAGCCCGGCTGTACGCGTGGGTTAAGTTTTCCTTGTTCTCTGGAAGTGCCGAGTACCGTACTAAGAGCTCCTTTCCATTCCTGAAATAGTTTGTTCAGAGCATTTTTGAATTCGGGTTTGCTTGCAGCCAGTTCATCAATGAGGTTCACGGCCGGACAGCCATACTTTACCTCAAGGTCCGGAACCTCGTACAATAGCCGGGTCATCATTAGCACAATGTCATGTACACCGTCTGTAGCATGAAGGAGAGGTTCTATCATTACCCGTTGCATGCCCGGATACAAAACCTCATTGATCATGGCCAGGCCCATTTCGTCCTTACTTTTGAAGTGATAATAGAAGGCGCCCTTGGTTACAGCGGTGGTAGCCAGGATATCATCCAGGCTTGTGGCCTGGTAGCCTTTCCGGTAAATCAGCGCGAAGGCCTTTTCGAGGATCATATGGCGCGTAGCAGCGGCTTTTGACATAATTCGCAACAAAGTAAATACTTTCTCCACACTGCTGGGGGAATGATTATTATTGTATCCCTATGCCGGGCAAATCATCCATATCCTTCCATCGTGCTTTCCAGGTAATCCTGCTAAGCTTTTTCCTGGTCCGGATGATCGGTATACTCAATCCCCCCCTGGAAGCCGGGCATAGCTGGCGGCAAAGTTTCACCTTGATGGTAAGCCGTAATTTCTCCGAAGAGTCGGCTAATATTCTTTATCCCAGAATAGATACCTATGGCAGTAAACCTTCGGATATCATAGCTTCTGAGTTTCCGCTTTTCAATTACATTATTTACGGTTGTAACGAACTCTGTGGTTATGCTCACTGGTATGGGCGGTTGATCAACCTTATTGTTTCCAGTCTGGGTATTTATAGTTTCTTCCTGCTAGTCCGGAGGTTTGAAAATCAGGAAACAGCCCTGGCGGCAGCGGTGATCCTACTGTCCTCTATCTGGTTTGCTTTTTCACGTAAGGTAATGCCGGATACTTTCAGTGTAGCCCTTGCTATGATAGCGGTTTATATGATGACCCTGTACTATGACCGTGAAAAATTCAGATTCCTTTTAGGCTTTACAGGGCTTGCCATGGCAGCTACCCTGAGTAAAATACCGGCTTTCATCCTAATTGCACCCCTTGGTCTTATCTGGTTGAGCCGGAGAAAAACACTTGCCTTTAAGGTAAAGATGACCCTAGCGCTTTTACTATCCGTAGCTCCGGCCCTTTGGTGGTACTTTTCCTGGAACCCATACCTGGAGAAAACCTTTGAAAATACCTTGTACACTTCTTATAGCCTGGCCGAAGGCTGGCATTTTCAAAAGGAGCTGTGGCCACTTACCTTGGAGAAGTTCTATTTTGCCGCGCTACATTCCTTTATTGCTTTTGCCGCATTCCTGCTGGGATTGGTTTTTCTGTTCATACGACCCATGAAGTTCCTGAGTGGGGTGCTGGCCTCTTCTTTTTTAGTGCTGGCTTTTTTTATTTTAAAAACCGGGAACATATTTCCCACCCATAACTATTACATCATTCCCTTTGTGCCCGTGATGGCCTGGGTAGCCGGTTATGGGGTAGCCAGGGTTAAGGTGCGTTGGGTTTTTAAGCTGGCATTGCTGATCATAGCTGCAGAAGGTATAGCCAACCAGCAACATGATCTTTTTAACAAACCGAAGGACAGGTTTTACCTGGAACTGGAAGAAGTGAGCAGCCATTTTTCGCAAGCTGATGAAAAGATAGCTATTTGGGGTGGGGGTAACCCGCAGGCTATGTACTTTGCTCACCGTGAGGGTTGGGTCTTGGATCCCCAGGATTACCATAATGCGGCTTTTCTGGAGAAAATCCGGAAGGAAGGCTGTAAACTGCTTTTTGCCCCACTGGAGGAGGCAAACATACCCTTAACACTGCCCATATTGTATGAGAATGAGCACTATAAAGTATTCCTTCTGGCACCTTAAAACTTAAAGGGGCTCGGCCTGGAAGCCTGCTTCCAGCATTATCCTGAGTACGGGTGCGGTGGTAACTTCACCCTGTGGGTTTACTACCTTCAGTATGCGATCACAATCCTCCAGGTCAAATACGGCCCGGTAGGAGGGAAAAACCTGAAGAATACGCCCGAGCAGCTCTTCAGCTGCTTCGGAACGATTTACATTGGTCTTAAAAACTTCCACCATTTTACAATAGGTAGTTAACCGGCAGGCTGGGTTTTACGCAGCTTATGCCAGCTAAAATAGGAGGTGAGGTGAATAGCCAGAAACAGGACTGGGAAAAGCAGCATGGCGCCAAATCCATCTACGGCCCAATGACTGATTATGGCCCAGATAAAATTGAAGGTAAAGCCCGCGTAGGCCCACTCTTTAAGCCGAGGCGGTACAGCGGGTATAATTAAAGCAAGTGCCCCAGGGATCTTAAAGAATAGTATGGCCAGGCCAAAGTACTCAGGGTAGCCCAGGTGTGCTATACCTTCTTTAGCCATTTCAGATTGGCCGGTGAGGGCGGGCATTACTCCTTCCCATAGGAAAACCAGCGAGGTGGTTATCCAGTAAATGATCCTGGTAGATTTCATGATGGTAATTATTAATGTTGGGTTTTACTGTAATTCAACATCCACTGCACTCCGTATTTATCGGTTAAGGAGCCGTAGTAATCTCCCCAAAACATATCCTGAAGGTCTGTTTCTACGGTGCCACCAGCTGCAAGGGCTTCAAAAACGCGTTTGGTCTCCTCGCGACTATCCGGGCTGATCATGATATAAGTGTTGTTTCCCATTTGTACGGTAAAGCCCATTTCTTCCGGGGCATCGCTGCCCATCAGGTAACTATTATCAATAGGTAGGGTAATGTGCATGATCTTATCCTTGAGGGGATCAGGAATCGTAGAGTCCGGGTTTTCACCGAAGCGGTTTACGTTCAGGAATTCTCCGCCAAAAACGGAGCGGTAAAAATTAAAGGCAGCTTCGGTATGGCCTCCAAAGTTGAGATAGGGATTGATTTTCATGACAACAGGTATTAGAAATTTAGATAGGTGATTTTAAAATGTGGACGGTTTGTTTTCTGCCAGTTCCTTTATTTTGAGCAAGGCCTGGTCCCACATGCCCATAAAAAGTCCCAGGTACTCCTCTGAGGTTTCCTGTTCAATGGAAAGGGTGGTTATGCCGCCTTCTTCATAAAGCTTATAGGCTTCGGTAAACCCCTTTACATTATGGGCATCTTCACTTTCCAGGTCTTCCTGCCCGTTTTCCAGGAAACCGAGGTATTCGATCTTCAGGGCGTAATTCGGGTTATTCTCCACCACCCGTGCCACCAGTCCAAAGCCGTGGCCATCGTCAATACGTACCTTGCTGCCCAGCTGCCAGTCCGTTTCTGCAAATGATCCAGGGTTGAAGCGGGAATACCAGGCCCTTACACAAGGCTCTTCCGTGAGTACTTCCCATACCCGCTTCCTGGGGGCGTTGAGGTCAATACACTTGTGGATCAACTCCTTTGTAATATGGGAAACCCGGGTCTGGATCATCTGTAATTATCTTCGAGAACTGAGAGTATATTTCCGGCTGGGTCGGTAAACCAGGCAATACTGGGCCCTTGTTCAGCGCTTTCACTGCGGACAATGCCTTTTTCATCCTGTTTAAAGCCCTCATAACGTTCCATAGTGACGCCCTTGGCGATCAGGCCATCCACCGCTTGGTCAATGTCCTTAACCGGAAAGCTCAGCACGGTGAATACAGCCGGCCGGTGATCGGGCTTGGGATAAATGATGATATGGCTGTCTCCGGGAAAATG
>CETZ01073592.1_pt1 | contig 22898 bp, 20 predicted proteins | sample 531441 | NCBI WGS metagenome assembly CETZ01 (sample SAMEA2623098, study PRJEB7988) | marine metagenome | isolation source: saline water (ENVO:00002010), including | reverse complement strand
CTAAGCGCCCCCGACTAAGCGCCCCCGACTAAGCGCCCCCGACTAGGCGTCCCCGACTAGGCGTCCCCATGCCGTCCTCCCAGGAGCGTACAACTATCTCTTCTCATATTTCCCTAAAAAGAAAAAGGAGCCTTGCGGCCCCTTTCATCAACACAGACGTCAGAAAACTTATTCTTCTTCTGACGCCTCAGTCTCAGCCTCCGTCTCTTCCTCCGGCAACTTCCCGGTATTCAGAACCGCAATCTGATTCCCCAGCCGCGTCTGCACTGCACCGGTCGCCAGACCTTTGGAGAACAGGAGGATATCCAGCGAGCCGCCGTAGAAGAAGTTACCCAGACGGGTGTAGCCACGTTTCACGGTGGCGCCTTCTTTGATGTCGGCATCCAGCACCACAGAGCCGATGGTATCCAGTCCCACCGGGATGGAAGCCACATAACCTGTAACCGGTTCACCGTTCATGTTGTCGTAGGTCACTTTGATGATGACCACACCGCGCTGGAAGGCATTGAACTGGCTGAAGTCAGTGCCAGCCTGACCGACATTGCCATCCGCCGGTACCCAGTTCGGCCAGTCGATATAGCCGAAGGTGCCGGATTCGATGATTTCCGCATGCACAACTTCACCGGAAACCGGCGCGTGGAAGTGATGGTAGGTATTCGGCATGAGCACACAGGACAGACCGGTTCCGCCGACAAAGGTGTCCTTGATCTCTGCCGGGGCGTTGCCGAGCAGATCCATGACGTTGATGGGTACGGTTTTCACGTCCAGTACGGTGTCGGCTGCCAGCGGGTTATCAATGAACTTCCGCTTGGCTCCGGGTTTGCTGCCAAGTACCTGCAACAGTGGGTTCATAATGCAGTCGGTTGGCGCTGACACCACGTAATCGCGCTCCGGCATGGTCACCGGACGGCTGGGGATGGTTTCTGTCACCGTGTCGATTTTGATCTGACGCGAGAAGAAGTCGTTCCAGGTGGCGTAGTCGTAGCCTCCGCCATCCACTTCTTCATAGTCGCTGATTTCGATACGCGGATCAGACACCCACTGGCTGACATTGGCGGCCGATGCCGGGGAGTTCATAAAGGCGCCGCGCTCTTCACTGAACATGCGGGTAAACACCAGGCCGGTCTGCAGCGGCCGGTTACCGCCCGGCATAAAGCCCTGCACAAACGACTGCGCCGCGTAGTTGCGGTAGTAGAACCAGGCGAACTCCTGAATGTATTTCAGGCCGTTGTCCTGATCGCCGCTGATTTCTGGCAGGAAGGTACACCAGTCGGTGAAAAAATGAGCCATCTGCAGAATCAGGCCGTCGGTGGTGATGTTGCCGCTCCAGGGGTTGCCCGCCCCGTACTCCGCTGGTGGCATGGCAAAGCCGTTATCAATCGCTGCCATGGCGTCGTAGGTACGGCTGTCGAGCGCATAATGTGAGAGCAGATAGCTGATGGATGCTGAGCACGGCGAGGTGATAATGCTCTCCGCCAGAGCTTCAGAAACAAAGGGTTTGCCGGTCACCGGAGAGGGCAGTTCGGTCAGACTTTCAGGAATAACGACGGGCTCAGCATGTTCACCCTTTTCAGAAAAAAACAGCAGAAAGGTGATGAATGCAGCCACCAGCAAGGCCGCAAGCACTTTCAGAATTCCAGACATACAATCTCTTCCGTTAACAAAACATACCCTTCAGCATACCTTATGATGGCAGAGGTTCAACGGCGGGTTTGAGGACACTGTGGGCCGCTTATGTCCGGTTCCGGGCAAGACAAGCGGCATTACCGAGGGTACAATCAGCGCCCTCAGAACTTGTAACCAGAAGCTATTCCTATGGGCAGAGCGTATCAGAACCGCAAAGAATCCATGGCCAAAACGGCCGCGGCGAAAACCAAAGTCTATTCCAAGTACGGTCGCGAAGTGTATGTGACGGCCAAAGCCGGTGGCACAGACCCGTCTGCCAACCTGGCTCTGCGCTCCCTGATCGACCGCGCCAAGAAAGATCAGGTGCCTTCTCACGTGATCGAAAAAGCATTGGATAAAGCCAGTGGCGGCAGCGGCGAAGACTTTGTTCCGGCCCTGTACGAAGGTATCGGCCCCGGTGGCGTAATGGTGCTGATCAGTGCTCTGACCGACAACAGCAACCGTACCTTCGGTGAAATCCGTGGTGTGTTCTCCAAAACCAAAGCCAAACTGGGCTCGCAGGGTTCGGTGTCGCACATGTTCGATCACCGCGCTATGTTCGTGTTTGCCGGTGATGATGAAGAAACCGTACTGGAAGCCCTGATGATGGCCGATGTCGATGTTTCTGACATCGAATCTGAAGACGGCATGATCACAGTGCTGGTGCCACCGACAGAATTCTTCAAAACCAAAACCGCACTGCAGGAAATGAACCCTGAGATCGATTTTGAGGTGGAAGAAATCACTTACCTGCCTACCATGGAACACCCGATCTCCGGTGAAGACGCCGAGCAGTTCGAGCGTTTTGCCAGCCTGATGAACGATCTGGAAGACGTGCAGGACATTTACCACAACGGTAAATTCGAATAATCCTGCTTACTGAGCGGATACTGAAAACGGGAGCCCTGGCTCCCGTTTTTTTGTTTCAGGCTTTCTCTGTGGCCTGCTCAATAGCCCGGTATAAAAGTGCGGATCTCTGCCGCAATACCCTGTGGCTGATCTTCCTGCATGAAGTGGTTGGCATCAAAGACGATGGTATCCGCCTGCGGGAACAGCGCCTCAATACGCTCATGCACTTCCACCCCGCGGTTGGTGCGGTTGCCGAACAGCGGATCATCCAGACCCCAGAAGATCACCGTTGGTTTTGTCTGCCAGTCTGCCTGAGCGCGCTGTGCTATCTCGGTAAACAGGGCTTCATCCGCATGCGCCCGGGCAAACAGGTTGACCCCGGCGTGCGTGCGGCAGGCACCGTCTGGGCCATTAAACGGCGCGCGGTATACCGCCAGTTCCGGCCAGCGGAGGTAGTGATTGGTCAGCGCCTGCATGCCCACCGCGACATAACGGTCATACAGGTGTTCAATCAGCGGCCGCTCTTCTCCGAACCACTGCTCAGCCCAGTCCATCAGTTCCGCCAGTAACTCAGACTCCGGAAAGGTCAGCATGGTATTCAGAATCACCAGATGACTGATGCGCTCATGGTGACGCAGTCCGGCCAGCGTGCCGATCGGTCCACCCCAGTCATGCACAATCAGGCCGGTATCCTGCAGGTTGAGCTGCTGGATGAAGTCTTCCAGCCGCGCCACCTCATAGGCAGGTCCGATGGCCGAACCGTCGCCCGGGCAGGAAGACTTACCGAAGCCGATGTGGGTCATGGCGATGCAGCGGTATTCACTCTGACGGTCCGGGCACAGCTCAGCAATGATATGACGGTAAAGGAACGCTGAGGTCGGATAACCATGCACCATCAGCAGAGGTTTTCCCTGAGGGTTACCTTCATCGTAGTAGTGCATGACATCACCGCTGGGGAGGGTGAGATAATGATCCGGGATGCCTCTCGGAAAGACATCCGGAACCGGACCGAACGCCTGGGAGTACTGCGCCAGCATCAGGAAAAACATCAGCACCAGCAGGCGCAGAAAAGCGGGGGGAAAAACGGCAAGTTTCATATGTGTACGTCCTGTAATTTTTATTGGTAACCGCCTTCCCTGGCTCATGCAGCATGGACCCGCCAGCACCATTCTGCCGCCGGAAACCGCGAGAAAGTCAGCTCTGACAGGCATCACAGGGATGTCATAAAACCTTCACGCTTTTGCCTCATTCTTTCGTTCGATTTTAAAAATGATCTGACTACGAGCTGAATATGAAACTCAAACTCCTCTCTCTGGCGGTTGTGTCTGCCAGCCTGCTGACCGCCTGCGGTGGCAGCGACAGTAACGGCAACTCAACCTCACCACTGGAAGCCCTCGGCATCGAATGTGTTCCTCAGGAAGACTATGTCGAGACAACCGTTGTTGAAGAAGGTGATCTGACCCTGAGCCTCGCCGGGACTTATGTATCCGGTAATGAGTTTGATACCGCCTCGGCCGAGATCGTCAGCTACGACAGCTGCTCTGACCGCCTGTATGTGGTGAACGCCGAAGAGAAGACCATTGATGTACTGGCTCTGGCTGAGGGCACCAGCGTGCCGTCACACGCCGGAACCATTGACCTGAGCAGTGCCGCGGCATCGGCCGGTATCGCAATCGGCGCCGCCAACAGCGTTTCTGCGAAGAAAGGTCTGGTCGCCGTGGCCATCGAAGCCGGGACCAGGCAGGATGACGGCATTCTCGCCCTCTACCGCTCTGACACACTGGAACTGATCGCGACTTACAGCGCGGGTGCCCTGCCGGACATGGTCACCCTGTCGGAAGATGCGCGTTACATCCTCAGTGCCAACGAAGGTGAACCAAGTGGTGATTACAGCAATGATCCACAGGGCTCTGTGACCATCGTTGACCTGAAAGACGGCTTCACTGCCGCAGACGCTGTCGTTTCTCAGGTACTGTTCACTGACTTCAACAGCGGTGGCAGCCGGGCAGATGATGTACCTGCCGGTCTGCGTCTGGCCGGACCATCGGGCACCTCCGTGGCGCAGGATCTGGAACCTGAATACCTGACCCTGAACGCCGACGGCAGCACCGCCTGGGTCTCCCTGCAGGAAAATAACGGCATGGCCATCATTGATGTTGCCAATGCCAGCGTGTCCTCTCTCGTGGCTCTGGGTAAAAAACGCTGGGATGAGAATGCCGAGCTGGACCCGTCGGACAAGGACGACGTGATCTTCTTCGACTCTTACGAGCAGCTGGTCGGCCTGTACATGCCGGACACCGTAGCCAGCATTGAGATGGGGGGTGAAACCTACATTCTGACCGCCAATGAAGGCGATGGCCGCGAATACATCTACGAAACCACCGAGCGCGCCTGCGATGACGCCGGACACACCTGGGACGGTGATGATAACCGCGGTAATGAGCTCTACGACACTGAGATCAATGACTGTATCTCCTTCACCGACGAAGCCCGTGGTAAGGACATCGTTGATCTGGTGGATGACGCGCATCCGCTGAAAGAAGCGCTGGACGACAAAGCCCTGCTGGGCCGCATCAAAGTCACCAACGACGTCGACAGCTACGCCGCGACCGATGACATCGTCACCTTCGGTGCCCGTTCTTTCTCCATCTGGGATGCCAGCGGCACTCTGGTCTATGACAGCGGTGATGAGATCGCCAACGAGGTGTACCGCGCTGACGCAGCCAACTTCAACTCAACCAACGATGAGAACAACTCGGCTGACAACCGCAGCGATGACAAAGGCACTGAGCCAGAAGCGATCGAAGTGGCAAATATCAAAGGCCGTTTCTTTGCCTTCGTCGGCCTTGAGCGTCAGGGTGGCGTGATGGTGTTTGATATCACCGACCCGACAGCCCCTGTGTTCCAGAGCTACCTCAACAACCGCAACTTCTCAGAAGGCGTGTGCACTGAGCTGGACGGTGACGAGTGCGATAACGACACCTACAACGAAGCTGTGGGCGATCTGGGCCCGGAATCCATCGATTACTTCACCCGTGGCGGTCAGCACTATATCGCCGTCGGTAACGAAGTCAGTGGTACCACCAGTATCTACTCCCTCGGCTTTGAATAACGGCTGATGGTCCGGGAGCAGCTGCCCTGTGCGGGTGCTTCCGGCCGTTTCTTTACAGCTGTACGGGAATGGCATGTCTGTCGTGCTGTCGCCCGCCCCTCCCCCCCTCAGAACGCCCGCGCCAACTGGTTGTAAAACTGAGACTTTGTTAGGATTAACGCTCTTTTTCACCCGTCTTTTTCTGGGGTTCTGAACGATTATGAAGGTTACACACTGGGGTCTGATGCTGTTACCCGTGGCTGTTCTCAGCGCCTGTGGCGGTGATGACGACAAGAAAACCCCGCTGGAAAAACTCGGCATCGCCTGTGCCACGGTTGAAACCGTCGTCGACGAGAACATCGATACCGACAAGAACCTCAAACTGACGCTGACCGGCACCTTCGTTTCGGACAGCCCGTTCGACAGCGGTGCCGCCGAAATCGTCAGCTACGACACCTGTACCGACCAGCTCTTCCTGACCAACGCCAGCAGCACGCTGGATGTGCTGCGTCTGTCAGACACTGACAGCACCCCGGCCAAAACCGCTGAAATCACTCTGGCTGAAGCCGGTCTGGATGCCTCAGTGACCGTAGGCAGCGCCAACAGTGTTGCCGCCCATAAAGGCCTGATTGCCGTCGCAGTTGAAGCGCAGGACCCGCAGAGCAGCGGCTTTATTGCCCTGTTCCGCGCCGACACCCGTGCCCTGATCAACACCTATCCGGCCGGTGCCATGCCGGACATGGTCACCTTTTCACCCGATGGCCGCTATATCGTCAGCGCTAACGAGGGCGAGCCCAGCGGTGACTACAGCAACGACCCCGCCGGAACCGTGACCATCGTCGACATCAGTGCCGGTTTCAGTGATGAACAGGCCCTGGTGGCTCAGGTCGGCTTCGGTGCCTTCAACAGCGGTAGCGAGCGTGCCGCAGAACTGCCGTCTGCCGTACGCCTCGGCCCTGGCAGCAGCGTCGCACGCAATCTCGAGCCTGAATATGTGGCCATTGATGCAGCCTCCGCCACGGCCTGGGTAACCCTGCAGGAAAACAACGCGGTTGCGGTGATTGATCTGGCCTCAGCCTCTGTGACTGCCATTGCCGCTCTCGGCGGAAAGCCCTGGGATGCGGCCTCCGGCAATACACTGGATGCCTCAGACAAAGATCAGGTAATCGGTAACTTCCGCAGCTATGAGCAGCTGACCGGTCTCTACATGCCGGACGCCATTGCCACGGTGACCCTGAATGGTGAAACCTATCTGATCACCGCCAACGAAGGCGATGGTCGCGAATACATCTACACCACCAGCGAAGCTGAGTGTGACGATGCCGGTCATGACTGGGATGGTGGCGATGATGCCGAAGGTGACTGTATCTCCTACACCGACGAAGCCCGTGGCAAAGATATTGCCGGCAAGGTCGCAGCGGATCATCCGCTGAAAGCCGCACTGAGCGACCCGGGTCTGCTGGCGCGTCTGAAAGTGACTGACGACAAAGACAGCTACGCCGCCGGTGATAACATCACCGCCTTTGGTGCGCGTTCGTTTTCTGTCTGGAACAGCGCCGGTGAACTGGTGTATGACAGCGGCGATGTCATTGCCGATGAGCTGTTCAACTACCGTTTTGACCGCTTCTCTGACACTGACTTCAACGCCGATAACGACAGCAACTTCCTGCTGACGACCGGAGACAGCCGCAGCGATGACAAAGGTTCTGAGCCAGAAGCGGTGGAAGTCGCGACGTTCGGTGACCGCAGCTGGACCTTCATCGGCCTTGAGCGTCAGAGCGGTGTGATGGCGTTTGAGATCACCAACCCGGAAGCACCAGTGTTCAACTTCTACGCCACCAACCGTGACTTCACGGAGAACGTCTGCACGACCTCATCGCAGACCGGGGATTGTGAAGACGCCACCTTCAACCCGGCAGCCGGTGATCTCGGACCAGAGTCCGTGGACTATTTCAGCCGTCTCGGCCGTCACTTCATCGCCGTAGCTAATGAAGTCAGCGGTACCGTGAGCGTATGGGAAATCACCTTCGAGGAAGGCCCGATTCTGTGATGCCCGGCCGTTGATCCGGAATAAAAAAGCCTGCAGTTGCAGGCTTTTTTATCAGCATATGAAAGGTACGCACTGCGCGGCTCACCTCACCTTTCCTCACCGCAGAGAATCCGGCTTAATCAGCGCCGGCGTTCGCCACGCAGTTCAGCCATCACCGGCGCAGTATCCGGGCGCACTCCGCGCCAGAGTTCAAACGCCTCCGCCGCCTGCTCCACCAGCATACCCAGACCATCAATCACTCTGGCGGCGCCATGCTCTCTGGCCCAGCGGTTGAAGACAGTAAGGCCTTTGCCGTACATCATGTCGTAGCACACGGTTTCCGGGCCGATCACAGAGGACGTCAGGGGCGGCAGTTCACCGGCCAGGCTGGCCGACGTGCCGTTGATGATGACATCAAACGCACTGCCATCAGGGGGAGTGGCTTCGGCAAAACCGCAGCCGGAAATGCGGCCCAGGTCAGCGAAATCCGCCGCCAGAGCTTCTGCCTTGCTGACCGTGCGGTTGGCAATGACCACCGCCGCTGGCTGCTGTTCCAGCAATGGCTGCAGAATGCCGCGCACCGCGCCGCCTGCACCCAGCACCAGGACCTGTTTACCCTTAAGAGAAACACCCTGATTGACCGTGATGTCGCGGATAAGACCAGCACCATCGGTGTTATCCGCCAGCAGAGTGCCGTTGGAAAGCACTTTAAGTGTGTTGACGGCTCCGGCACGTTCGGCCCGGGGCGTGCGCTGCTGCGCCAGCTGAAAGGCTTCTTCTTTGAACGGCACCGTCACGTTCATACCGGTCATGCCCTGCTGACGGATCAGCTTGCTGACTTCATCGGCAAACCCGTCCAGCGGCACCAGTACGGCACGGTAAAGCAGATCCTCCCCCGTCTGTCCGGCAAACAGGGTGTGAATCTGTGGTGATTTGCTGTGGCTGATGGGATGACCCAGAACCGCGTACAGGTCCGTCATCGGTTTACCTCACAGGCGTTCTCTGTCGCTTAAACCCAATCCCTGTGGGGCAGAAAATCCGTGTAGAGCTTGTCCTCGGCACTGCCGGGCTCCGGGTGCCAGTCGTAATCCCAGTGTACCACCGGGGGCATCGACATCAGAATGGATTCTGTGCGACCACCGGTCTGGAGTCCGAAAATAGTACCGCGGTCGAACACCAGATTAAATTCCACATAACGGCCACGGCGGTAGCACTGGAATTTCTTCTCGCGCTCACCCCAGCTCAGGTCTTTGCGACGTTCAATAATCGGGACGATACCGTCGATATAACCCAGCCCGACCGCCTGCATGAACGCGAAGCTGCGCTCAAAATCGACGTCTCCGTCCCAGCGGTTCAGGTCATCGAAAAACAGCCCACCCACACCACGGCTCTCACCACGGTGCTTGAGGAAAAAGTATTCGTCACACCATTGTTTGTATCTGGGATACACATCTGACCCGAAAGGCTCACAGAGGTTCTTACAAACCTGATGCCAATGTATGACATCTTCTTCGAAACCATAATAGGGAGTGAGGTCAAAGCCGCCTCCGAACCACCACACCGGCTCTTCGCCCTCTTTCTCCGCCACAAAGAAGCGGACGTTGGCGTGCGAGGTCGGTACGTACGGGTTATCCGGATGAATCACCAATGACACCCCCATGGCCTGAAAGCTGCGCCCCGCCAGTTCCGGACGGCTCTGGGTGGCAGAAGCCGGCAGCGCCTTACCGATCACATGCGAGAAGTTCACACCGCCTTTTTCAATGGTGCCACCGGTGATCACCCGGGTACGGCCTTCGCCTTCCAGGCCGGTCGGAGAATCTTCCGGACGCCGGGTCCAGGCGTCTTCCACAAACACGGCCTTGCCATCGGCCTGCTCCAGCGCCGCACAGATGCGGTCCTGCAGCGTCAGCAGAAAGTCTTTAACAGCAGCAATATCACAGACAGCGGACATAATGGTCTCCGTTCAGGTCAGCGCAGGCGCTGATTATTCAGGGTGCGGATCTCAGAGGGCTGATCACGGCCACCGAGGGCGCCGGGCAGTATGTGATCCAGCGCGGTGCCGAAATACTGCCGCACACGCAGGGATGAGCGCGCCGGTTCACGCCCGGCCGGGTTGGCCGACGTCGAAATCAGCGGGCCGGTCTGCTCACACAGCGCCCGCACCAGAGGATGCGCGGTGATGCGTACGGCCACACTGGTATGGCGGCCACGCACACACACAGGTACCTCGTCGTAGCACGGCAGCACCCAGGTAACCGGGCCGGGCCAGGTGGCCTGAACCCTGGCAAGATCGTCTGCGGCCAGCGGTTTAATCCAGCCATCAAACTGTGACAGGTCTGAGCCGATAAGAATCAGGCCTTTTTCTTCCGGGCGCTGTTTCAGCCGCAGAATCTGGCGCACGGCCTCTTCGTCTGCCGGATTGCATCCGAGTCCCCAGACTGCCTCCGTGGGATAAGCAATCACACCGCCCCTGCCAATGCAGGCGGCCGCTTGTTGCACATGCCATTCATTGATACGCGGATGACTCATAGCCGGGGAGCTGACCTTCTCAGAGCAGAAAGCGGGGAACCTTATATGAGCACGACAGAAACGACAAGCATCCGGCACTGCCGGAGAGACCGACGGTATCAGCGCAGGCGCACATAACCTCCCGGTATCTGCTGAATCCAGCCATCCAGTTCGAGTGTCATCAGCTGTGGCATCAGCTCGGCCGGAGGTAACTGTGCGCGCAGGCCGATCACATCGGTGGCGGTGAGGCTGTAGTCCACCAGGGTTACCAGCACAGGAACGGCCTGAGAGTGCATAGAAGAAACCGGTCCAGTGGAGGTAAAGATACCCAGCGCTTCCAGTACCTGAGCTGAATTCTCCACCAGCAGGGCACCGTCGCGGATCAGCTGATGCGGCCCCGCAGACAGTGGGTTGTTCACCGCACCGGGCATGGCCAGCACATCCCGGCCCTGATCGGCGGCCAGCCGTGCGGTGATCATGGAACCGCTCTGGATACCGGCTTCGACGATAAGCACCGCCTGACACAGACCCGAGATGATGCGGTTACGTGAAGGAAACTGCCGTGCCTGGGGTGCTGTACCGGGTGTGAACTCCGTCAGCAGCAGCCCCTGCTGGGTGATCTCGCGGGCCAGCCCCTGATGGCGCGCCGGATAAATCCGGTCCGGCCCGGTGGCCATCACAGCAATGGTCCGGCCTGTTCTTACCGCACCCCGGTGTGCGGCGCCATCAATGCCCAGTGCCAGACCGCTGGTCACCGTGATACCGGCCGCAGCAACCTCAGCCGCGACCCGTTCCGTCCAGTCGAGTGCCGCGGGTGTTGCCCCACGACTGCCGACAATGGCCAGCCCCGGATCATTGAGGGCTGACAGATCCCCCTGATACCAGAGCAGAGGTGGCGCATCGCGCAGACTGCTCAATGCCTGCGGATAGGGTGCGACGCCTGCCAGCAATACCCCTTGCTGTTCCCCCGTGCACCAGTGCTGAAGACGCTCAAACCCCGACGATAAACCGGGATCGGTAAAATACGCCGCAGCCGCCTGCGGGCTCAGCCCGGCAGCGACGAGCGCTGATTCGGTCAGGGAAAGAAGGTCAGCAGGGGAGCTGAGACCGGCGCGGATCTCATTGACGGTAACGGTACCGACTCCGGGCAGACGCCGCAGTCGCCACCAGGCGAGTAACAGCTCTTCCGTGAGCATGATTTCTCCCTGAGGATAAAGACACCCGGAAACTGCCTCGCTGACATGTTTCAGAGTGGTCTTGCGCAGACTTTGCGCCGGGCAGACCCGGCTCCGGTTGTGTTTGTTACTGCGGTGGAGATTCGAACAGATCTCCCACCTGCAGCGGGCTGGTTGCACTCATGATGAGAGCGTACGACATCTTGTCGAACACGCGGAACACCATCATGCGGCCGGACTCTTCCGAAGGCAGGCGGATCTTCTTACGGGTCACAGGATCATAGACCTTGTCACCGGCCTTTTTCACCAGCATCACATGGCCGGTTTCCAGACCATCGCGGGCACCCCGGTTGAGGGCAACCACATCAAACTGACCGACAGAGACCACACCATTGGTCACCGACAGGATCTGCCCCTGAATCGGCAGTTCAGGCGCTTTCGGTACGAAATTGGAACGTGGCTCGCTGACTTCAGACTGAAGCAGGAAATCACCGGCGTTCACCTGCTGATTGGTTTTCTCCAGCATCAGCGTCAGGATCTGACCTTCCGCCGACACGACCTTGGCGGAACCGATGTCGGTGGCTTCAACACCCAGTACTTCACGGGTCTGCGGATCACGGTAGACCTCGCCTTTGCGGAAAATGCCGTACGACTGCATGGCGATCGCATCTTCCGGCAGACGGCCATACACTTTAGTGCCGGCACCCATCATCACGCGGCCATCTTCACCGGCAACGACATAAGGCAGGTTTTCAAACCCTTTGCGGCTCAGCACCTGATGGTTACGCATGAAGCCCTGAATAGCATCCATCGGGATAGCCGGGATGGCATTGGCAATCGGTTCAACCCGGGCGGTGGGTGACAGCTTGACGGTGCGGCTGTCCTGACCGCGGGAGGTCACCATGAGTTTCATTTCGCCATCAACGTTAACCAGTTCAATAACGTCGCCGGGGTAGATCAGATGAGGGTTCTCGATCTGGTCGTTCATGTACCAGATTTCAGGCCACTCCCAGGGGTTACCGATGAAACGGCCGGAAATGTCCCACAGGGTATCTCCTTTGACCACAACATAGCGCTGAGGCGCGTCCGGCTTCAGTTGCAGGGCGCTGGCGCTGGCCGACAGGAACATCAGTCCTGCAACGAGGAGGTACTTGATGGTTTTGCTCATCCTTCATTCCCTTTATTATTGGCGTAATGGGTGTCAGCTTTGCTTTTATCGTAACGCATATTAGCAACTTGCTGGCCTAAAGTTCTATCACTACAGCATTTATATGGCCATACTCGATATACTCGAATTCCCCGATCCGCGTCTGCGGACCGTCGCAAAACCGGTTTCTGACGTGGATGACCGTATCCGCGCCATTGTCGATGATATGTTTGACACTATGTACGACGCTCCCGGTATCGGGTTGGCTGCGACTCAGGTCAACATTCATGAACGCATCATCACTATCGATGTGTCCGAAGATAAGTCGGAACCGCTGGTGTTCATCAATCCTGAAATCACTGTCCTCGATGGTGAGATGGAGACCATGCAGGAAGGCTGTCTGTCTGTGCCCGGTTTCTACGAAGATGTCACCCGCATTGAGCACTGTCTGGTGAACGCCACCGACCGTGACGGCAACCCGTTCGAGCTGGAATGCCGCGGTCTGCTGGCGGTGTGCATTCAGCATGAAGTTGACCACCTCGAAGGCAAGCTCATGGTGGACTACATCTCGCCGCTGAAGCGCAACCGCATCAAAGACAAGCTGGAAAAGAAACATAAGCTGGAAGCCCGCAAGGAGAGCCGCTGAGACATGGCGCTCAACATTATCTTTGCCGGAACGCCTGAGTTCGCGGCCGTGCACCTGCGTGCCCTCATCGCCAGTGAACATCAGGTCTGTGCGGTCTACAGCCAGCCGGACCGTCCGGCAGGACGCGGCAAAAAGCTGCAGCCCAGCCCGGTCAAACAGGTGGCGCTGGAACATGAGATTCCTGTGTACCAGCCGCTGAATTTCCGCGACCCGGCGGCCATCGAAGAACTGAAAGCGCATCACGCAGACATCATGATCGTTGTCGCTTATGGCCTGATTCTGCCCAAAGCTGTGCTTGATGCGCCCCGTCTAGGCTGCCTCAACGTGCATGCCTCAATTCTGCCGCGCTGGCGCGGGGCCGCACCGATCCAGCGCTGCATCGAAGCCGGAGACACAGAGACCGGCATCACCATCATGCAGATGGACGTGGGTCTGGATACCGGCGACATGCTCAGCAAAATCTTCACCCCCATTCACAGTGATGATACCGGCGGCAGCCTGCATGACCGTCTGGCTGAAATGGGCCCGGAAGCCCTGCTGGATACCCTGAAGCACGCCGAAGCTGGCACTCTGACACCGGAAACACAGGACGACACATTGGCCTGTTACGCCCACAAACTGCTAAAAGAAGAAGCCCTGATCGACTGGTCGCAGCCAGCCGGCGTGCTCGACCGCCGCATCCGCGCCTTCAATCCTTTCCCTATGGCCTATTGCCTGCAGGGGGAAGAGCGCATCCGTGTTCTGTCGGCACAGATCAGCCGCAGCAGTGACATGCAGCCGGGTACCATCACCGGTGTCAGCAGCGACGGCCTCTGCGTCGCCTGTGGTGACGGCACAGAGCTGTGTATCACCCACATCCAGCTGCCCGGCAAGAAGCCGATGAGCGTGGCCGATGTCATCAACGGTCAGCCGCAGCGCTTCATCTCCGGCCAGCCCCTGTCAGGACAAACCCTTTGAGCAGCTCCCTGTACGGCCGCAACCAGTCACTCAGTGCCCGCCACGCCGCCGCCCGCTCTCTGGCCGAGGTCATCGCCGGGCGCTCCCTCAATCAGATCATGCCCGCCACCGAATCCCGTGTCGGTGAAGAAGACCGCAGCTTCTACCGCGAACTCACGCAGGGCACCTGCCGCTGGTATTTCCGCCTGAACGCCCTGGCCAAGATGCTCCTCAAACAGCCCTTCGGCGATGAAGATCAGGACCTGCACGCCCTGCTGCTGATCGGCCTGTATCAGCTGAACATCCAGGGCAAGGCACCACACGCCGCCGTACACGCCACTGTGGATGTCTGCGAGGAGCTGGGCAAAGGCTACGCCAAACCCGTCATCAACGCCTGCCTGCGCCGTTATGGACGCGAATACGAAACCCTGCTGCCGCCACTGGAAGAAAACCCGGTCACGGCCACCAGCCATCCGAAATGGCTGGTGAAGCTGCTCACCAAAGCCTGGCCGGAGCACTGGCAGACTATTCTTGCGGCTGACAACGAACGCGCACCCATGACACTGCGCGTGAACCGCCGCCATGGCAGCCGCGATGAGTATCTTGACCGCCTGCAACAGGCAGGCATTGCCGCCCATGCAGCCCCGTTCGGCGCCGATGCGGTGGTGCTGGAGCAGCCCTGCGATGTGAATCTGCTGCCCGGTTTTGCCGACGGTCACGTCAGTGTGCAGGACGAAGCCGCGCAACTGGCAGCCAGCCTGCTGGCCCCGCAGGACGGGGAGCATATCCTTGATGCCTGTGCCGCGCCCGGAGGTAAAAGTGGCCATCTGCTGGAGGCGGCGGATATTCATCTGACCGCCGCCGACGTTGATGAAACCCGCCTGCTGCGCATCAGCGAGAATCTGGCGCGGCTGCAACTGCAGGCCGACGTGGTCTGTGCCGATATCACAGAAGCGCACGAGGAATGGCAGAAACCACTGTTTGACGCCATCCTCCTTGATGTACCATGCTCGGCGACCGGGGTAATCCGGCGCCATCCGGATATCCGCCTGCTGCGCCGCCGTGAAGATATTGATCAGCTGACACAGCTGCAGGCCGACATCCTGAAGCGCGCGTGGAGCTGGCTTAAGCCCGGTGGCCGCCTGCTGTACGCAACCTGCTCGGTACTGCCGCAGGAAAACAGCCTGCAGGTGGAAGCCTTTCTCGCCACGCAGGCAGATGCCCGCGAAAACGTGTTACACGCAGATTGGGGAATCGCCTGTACGGCCGGTCGGCAGCTGTTTCCACAGACCGGCGGACATGACGGGTTTTATTATGCGCTGCTGCACAAAGCGTCAGAGCATAAAGTCTGATTTACTGCCGGGCTGAAGCTTCCGGTTAAGGACTGAGCGTTATGAAGATTATTATTCTCGGTGCCGGTCAGGTCGGAGGAACACTGGCTGAAAACCTGGCCAGTGAGAAAAACGACATCACCCTGATTGATACGGACACCTCCCGCCTGCGCGAGCTGTCCGACCGCATTGATGTGAAAACCATCGTCGGTGTGGGCTCCTACCCACAGGTGATGCGTGACGCCGGAGCCGATGACGCCGACATGCTGGTGGCCGTGACCAACTCCGATGAGACCAATATGGTCGCCTGCCAGATCGCCTACACCCTGTTCCGCACCCCGACCAAAATCAGCCGCATCCGCTCCAACGCCTATCTCAAACAGACCGAACTGTTCAGCGCCGATGCCTTCCCCATCGATGTTCTGATCTCACCGGAACAGGTGGTGACCAACTACATCAGCCGCCTGCTGGAATACCCGGGGTCGCTGCAGGTACTGGATTTCGCCGACGGCCGGGTGCAGCTGGTCGCTGTTAAAGCCTACTACGGTGGCCCGCTGGTCGGTCAGACCATTGCCACCCTGAAAGATCACCTGCCCAACGTGGAAAGCCGGGTGGCAGCCGTATTCCGCCGCAACAAGGCCATCGAGCCGCGCGGCAACACTGTGATTGAGGCCGATGACGAGGTCTTCTTCGTGGCAGCCAAGGGCCACATCAAGAAGGTGATGAGCGAGCTGCGCCGCACCGAAGATTCCTACAAGCGTGTGATCATCGCCGGAGGCGGCAACATCGGTTACCGTCTGGCCAAGACACTGGAAAAAGACTACCGCATCAAGGTGATCGAGCACGGTGAAGACCGCGCCCGCCACCTCAGTGAAAACCTCTCCAGCTCTGTCGTGCTGCTCGGCAGTGCCACTGACAAGAGTCTGCTGGAAGAAGAAAACATCGAGAACACCGACGTGTTCTGCGCCCTGACCAACGACGACGAGGTCAACATCATGTCGTCGCTGCTGGCGAAACGCCTGGGCGCGCGCAAGGTCATGACCCTGATCAACAAAGCCGCGTACGTGGATCTGGTCCAGGGTGGCATGATCGACGTGGCTATCTCGCCACAGCAGGCCACCATCGGCAGTCTGCTCACCCACGTGCGCCGTGGTGACGTGGTAAACGTTCACAGCCTGCGCCGCGGTGCCGCCGAGGCCATCGAAGCGATCGCCCACGGCAACAACAGCTCGTCCAAGGTGGTCGGCCGCAAAGTGGAAGAAGTGAATCTGCCACCGGGCACGACCATCGGGGCCATCGTGCGCGATGACGAAGTACTCATGCCGCGCTCCGATGTGATTATTCACTCCGGCGACCACGTGATTCTGTTCGTGATGGATAAACGCCACATTCAGGATGTGGAGCGTCTGTTCCAGGTCGGGCTCGGCTTTTTCTGATGACTGTTACTGTACGGATGGATCGTTAACGCATGCATTTCAGTGTTATCGCCCGGGTTCTGGGCATATTCCTGATGCTATTCAGCCTCACCATGCTGCCGCCGGCCGTGGTGTCCATGGGTTACGACGACGGCGCTACCGATGCCTTTATGGTGGCCATGACGCTGATTTTCGGTCTCGGCTTCATCTGCTGGTTGCCGGTGCGCAACGTCCGGCAGGACCTCAACACCCGTGACGGCTTCATCATTGCCGCGCTGTTCTGGTTCAGCCTCGGGCTGGCCGGAACCCTGCCCTTTATCCTTGCCGATAACCCCGGCCTGAGTTTTGCCGACGCCTTCTTTGAATCCCTGTCCGGCTGGACCACAACCGGTGCCACGGTCATGACCGGGCTGGAGTATCTGCCGAAATCCATCCTCTGGTACCGCCAGCAGCTGCAGTGGCTGGGCGGTATGGGGATTATCGTGCTGGCCGTTGCCATTCTGCCGATGCTTGGGGTCGGGGGCATGCAGCTGTTCCGTACTGAGATTCCCGGCCCTCTGAAAGATTCCAAACTGACCCCGCGTATCACCGAAACAGCCAAAGCCCTGTGGTACATTTATCTGTCGCTGACTATTGCCTGTGCCGTAGCCTACTGGCTGGCGGGGATGAACAGCTTTGATGCCATCGTACACAGTTTCTCGACCGTCGGAATCGGTGGCTTCTCCACCTATGACGCCTCGATCGGCCACTTTAACAGTCCGCTGATTGAGTCCATCTGCGTGGTCTTCATGCTGATCTCCGCACTCAACTTCTCGCTGCACTTCTTTGCCTGGCGCAACCGCTCACTGCGCCATTACTTCATCGACCCGGAAGTGCAGTTTTTTACTTTTGTGATTCTCGGCGGTGTCGGGCTGGCGGTGATCGGACTGTGGCTCACAGACACCTACGGTTTCGGCGATGCCTTCCGTTATGGTCTGTTTGAAACCGTTTCGGTAGCCACGACTGCCGGTTTCGGCACGGCCGATTTTTCATCCTGGCCGGTGTTCATTCCCGTGCTGCTGTTCATGATGGCCTTTATCGGCGGCTGCTCCGGGTCCACCGGCGGTGGTATGAAAGCCATCCGTATCCTGCTGGTTTTCAAGCAGGGCGTGCGCGAGATTCAGCGACTGGTACACCCCAGCGCCATCATCCCGGTCAAACTGGGTCGTCAGCCGGTCGCTGACCGGATTCTCGAAGCTGTCTGGGGCTTCTTCGCGCTCTACATCGTCACCTTTATGGTGATGATGATTGCCCTGATGGCCACCGGGCTGGATCAGGTCACGGCCTTCTCTGCCGTGGGTTCCTGTCTGAACAACCTGGGTCCGGGTCTGGGTGAGGTAGCCGCGCATTACGGCAACATCAGCGACACGGCTAAGTGGCTGCTGGCGCTGACCATGCTGCTGGGGCGTCTGGAGATTTTTACGCTTCTGGTGCTGATTACCCCGACCTTCTGGCGTAGCTAATTTTTTATTACAGTTTTGCTCTATTGTCTTTTGGCTTAACTCTTCTTAAAAAAAGGAAGGGCATTTTATTTATCTTCTCTGGAGGATCTTATCCTCCAGATCTCCTGCTTTTTTCGCCGACGGCTCGCTGATCACTTCTGACTTCAACCTCACCACGGCCACGGGATGATTCGGCGTCCTGCCTCAGCATCCCTTTCTCGACCTCCTGTCTCGAAGACCTGCTCGGTTTTGTCATACGCGGCTCGCAGCAGACGAAAATTTCTCAGTGACGACAGGTCAGTGTCGCAACTGGCATAGCAATGGATTCATAAAGACAGATTATTCAGCACCTAAAGGCATGAGTGGCGGCTTCTATAGCCCTGCTGAGTTGTTATCACACCCCACGCCCGTATAATTCCGCCCTTCGTTCCAGACACACGTAAAGAAGGCAGGCGGGCAGTTTTATGATGCAGACAATGAAACAGGAGTGGTTTTCCAACGTCCGCGGGGACCTGCTTTCGGGGACTGTGGTTGCTCTGGCGCTGATTCCTGAGGCCATCGCTTTCTCTATCATTGCCGGTGTTGACCCGAAAGTCGGCCTCTATGCGTCTTTCTGTATTGCCGTGATCATCGCTTTTGTCGGTGGTCGTCCGGGTATGATCTCCGCCGCGACCGGTGCCATGTCCCTGCTGATGGTGACTCTGGTGAAAGACCACGGTCTGCAGTACCTGCTGGCGGCGACCCTGCTTACCGGGGTGATTCAGATCCTGGCCGGCTACCTGCGCCTTGGCGATCTGATGCGCTTTGTCTCGCGGGCGGTAGTAACCGGCTTTGTGAATGCCCTGGCGATTCTGATCTTTATGGCCCAGCTGCCTGAACTGACGGATGTGACCTGGCATGTGTACGCCATGACCGCCGCCGGTCTCGGCATCATCTATCTGTTCCCCTACGTGCCGAAAGTCGGCAGCTGGCTGCCGTCGCCACTGGTGTGCATCATCGCCATGACCGCTGTGGCCATGATCTGGAACATCGACATCCGCACCGTTGCCGATATGGGTGAACTGCCGGATACCCTGCCGGTGTTCCTGTGGCCGGACGTACCGCTGAACCTCGAAACCCTGTGGATCATCCTGCCGTACTCCTGTGCGCTGGCGGCTGTGGGCCTGCTGGAGTCCATGATGACCGCGACCATCGTTGATGATCTGACCGATACCGACAGTGACCGTAACCGCGAATGTAAGGGGCAGGGTGTGGCCAACATCGGTGCCGGTCTGCTTGGTGGTATGGCGGGCTGTGCCATGATCGGCCAATCGATGATCAACGTGAAATCCGGTGGCCGTGGGCGCCTGTCCACCTTTGTCGCCGGTTTCTTCCTGCTGATCATGGTCGTATTCCTCGATGAGTGGATCGGCCAGATCCCCATGGCGGCGCTGGTAGCGGTGATGATCATGGTATCCATCGGCACCTTCTCCTGGGAGTCAGTAATCAACCTGAAGAAGCATCCGCTGTCGACCAACGTCGTCATGCTGGCGACGGTTGCTGTGGTTGTGGCGACTCACAATCTGGCGCTGGGTGTGTTCGTCGGTGTGCTGCTGGCGGCGCTCTTCTTTGCCAACAAAATCGGCCGGTATATGGTGGTACGCCGTGAAGAGAATGCTCCCGGCCAGGTGACTTACCGCATTATCGGTCAGGTGTTTTTTGCCTCATCTGATGAATTTGTGAACGCTTTTGACTTCCGCGAAGTGTTAAGCCGTGTCACTATTGATCTCTCTCAGGCCCATTTCTGGGATATCACTGCCGTGTCGGCACTGGACAAAGTGGTGATCAAATTCAGGCGCGAAGGCGCAGATGTCGAACTGATCGGCATGAACGAAGCCAGCGCAACACTGGTTGACCGCTTCGGTGTTCACGATAAGCCGGAGGAAATCGAGAAATTCCTTGGCGGTCACTGAGGATAATAATAATGACAAAAGAAGTTACTGCCTGTATTGATGGTTCCCGAAGCTCAGAGGCTGTCTGTGACGCCGCCGTCTGGGCCAGCAGCAAGCTGAGCATGCCACTGACGCTGCTGCATGTGCTGGAAAAATCCGCCTTTGCCGAGACCGATCTGTCCGGCAACATCGGCTTGGGGGTGCGTGAACACCTGCTGCAGCAACTGACCGAGCTCGATGCACAACGCAGCCGCCTGGCGATGGAATCCGGCCGCCTGATGCTGGAAGACACCGCCACCCGTATCAGCTCCCACCACCCTGCCCTCGAAATCTCGACCCTGCAGCGCCACGGCCGCCTGACGGAAAATATTCTCGACCGCCAGGATCACATCGAACTGCTGGTCATCGGGCGTCAGGGGCAAAGCCATGACGAGCACGACAGCACACACGTCGGCAGCCAGCTGGAGACCGTCACCCGTACCGTGCGCTGCCCGGTTCTGGTCACTACCGGCCACTTCACGACCCCCGATAAAATCATGATGGCCTACGACGGCACCGAAGCGGCACTGGCGACCCTGCAGAGGCATGTCGGCAGCCAGCTGCTGAACGGCACAGAATGTCACCTGGTGATGGTCAATCATGATGACTCAGCCCACATCGCCAGTTTCGGCGAGGCGGTAAAACTGCTGCAGAACCGCAGCGATATCCGCCTGAAAACCGCGCACCTGACCGGTGAACTCGAAACCGTACTCACAGAGTACAAACAGAAGCATCAGATTCAGCTGATTGTCATGGGCGCTTATGGTCACTCCCGCTTCCGCCAGTTTTTTATCGGCTCGCATACCCGTAATATGCTGAATCACACCAACATCCCGTTACTGCTGCTGCGTTAACAGCAACAGCAGTCAGCAGCCCCTGATGGAGAGCCGAGGGCATGATCCCGGATTCTGACATTGCCGATCTGCGCCGTGACATGCTGGCCTTTGCCCGCCTGCAGATCAGCGACCCGCACCTTGCCGAAGACGCCGTTCAGGAAGCGCTGGCCGGCGCTCTGAAAAACGCCGCAGCCTTTGCCCGCAAAGCCAGCCTGAAAACCTGGGTATTCGCCATTCTGCGCAACAAAATCGCTGACCTGCTGAGGTCAAAATACCGCGAACCCGTCACCACGACAGACCCGGACTGTAAGCATTGTGCCCCTGCCGACGACCAATACTTTGATGACAACGGCCACTGGCAGCAGGATACCCAGCCGCGCTCGTGGGGAGACACTCACTGGCTGGCTGACAATGCGGACTTCTGGAAGGTGTTTGATGCCTGCCTGAATGACCTGCCCGCAGAGCAGGCCCGGGTTTTTATGATGCGTGAATTCATTGAACTCACCGGGCCGGAGATCTGTGCCACACTGGAGTTGTCTTCTTCTAACCTGCATGTACTGCTGCACCGGGCACGCCTGCGCCTGCGCGCCTGCCTCTCGGGCCAGTGGTTCGGAACAGAGGAGAGTGCATAATGCTGAGTTGTGAACAGGCCACACGACTGACCTCAGAGCGACAGGAACGCTCTCTGACCCTGCGTGAGAATACGGAACTGAAGATGCACCTCTTCATCTGCTCCGGCTGCCGCGAATTCGGTCGTCAGATGGATGCCCTGCGCTCCCTCATCCGCCGCCAGCCCGGCGACAAACCACCGGAAGACTGATCAGCGGCACTCTTTTTCATCCGCCCTGTAAGCTTCTGCCGATGCGGGCGACCAATAAGTAATCATTCATACTTACTTTGAGGCTCCGCCCCATGATCAACATCATCCAACGTATCAATCATCTGTTCGACCGTGTGCGCTTTGCCGATGGCATTGCTCCCCTGTTGCTGCGCCTGTATCTCGCGCCGGTCATGCTTCAGGCGGGCTGGAGCAAGCTGATGCACTTCAGCGATACCGCCGAATGGTTCGGCAACAGCGAGTGGGGGCTGGGGCTACCGTTCCCGGAAGTCATGGCCGCACTGGCCACCGGCACAGAACTGATCGGCGGACTATTTCTGATTGTGGGGTTTGCCGTGCGCTGGTTCAGCATTCCACTCATGGCCACCATGGTGGTTGCGGCGGTCACCGTCCATTGGGAAAACGGCTGGCTGGCCATTGCCGACAGCTCAAGCTGGCTGGCCAATGAGCGGGTGATGGAGGCCGGGGAGCGTCTGGCCCGGGCCAAATCCATCCTGCAGGAGAACGGTAACTACAGCTGGCTGACCGGACGTGGCTCACTGGTGATTCTGAACAACGGTATTGAATTCGCAGCCACGTATTTCATCATGCTGCTGTCACTGTTCTTCACCGGCGGTGGTCGCTATACCAGTGTCGATTACTGGCTGGGTAAACGTTTCGCGGCAGTCTGAGCAGGCCCGGATCAACCAGGCAGGTACTTTGCCATATTCTGTCAGATAACCCGCAAATAAAAGGGGTTATGAGTCTGTCATCCTGCGGCCTGGCCGCAGGATCATGCAGAGACACAAACTGAAAAAAGACTGGATCCCGCGGTCAAGCCGCGGGATGACGCGATGTCTGAAAAAGCATCCGTAACTTACCACTTCAGCTGTAATGTCCACGTATCGAGGCATAGTTTTAAACAGCGCAGCCTGTAGGATCTCAGTAGGCATTTCTAGAGGGTTTTTAACACCGTACTGGCAACGCAGCTTAACTCACTGA